>Ga0315904_10001983_pt1 | contig 32157 bp, 26 predicted proteins | sample LakEriMetagenome_6_FD_203529 | JGI IMG/M metagenome (GOLD analysis project Ga0315904, IMG submission 203529) | Freshwater fungal communities from buoy surface, Lake Erie, Ohio, United States - Buoy 12 MA120 | ecosystem: Environmental > Aquatic > Freshwater > Lake | place: USA: Lake Erie, Ohio...
CGAGAAAGTAGGCGACCGACGACAGGCTCACCACGCCGCGTCCGAAGTCGGAGAAGTTCTCCGCCAGGCTCCAGGTTTTCACCCGCGAGGCGGCTGCGGGGCCCATCACCGCCCCGGCCTGATCGGCGACCGCCAGAGGCGCGTTGAACAACAGGCCGAGGATGAAGCCGACCGTGAGGTTGCTCGTCAGAAAACTCGCCACCATGCCGACCGCGAGCATGGCCAGGCCGACAAACCAGTATCCAAGGTAGTTGGCCAGGAAGAGCCCGGCGTCGGGGGTTCCCCAGCTGAGCAGGATGATCAGATTGCAGATGCAGGAGAACATCAGAGCGACGGTGAAGATGCCGACTGCCGCGAGATATTTGCCGAACACCACCTCCCAGTCGCTCGCGGGAAGCGTGAGCAGGAGTTCGTCGGTCCCCTGCCGCCGCTCGTCGGCCCACACGCTCATCGTGATCGCCGGCACGAACACCAGCAGAATGTAGGGCAGGTAGCGGTTGAGTTGGTCGAGGTTGGCCAGGTTCGAGTTGAAGAACTCCGGGGGCCAGAAGGCGGCCAGCGAACCCAGGAGCACGAAGACGCAGATGAAGACGTAGCCCGTGGGGTTCGAGAAATAGGCGACAAAATTCCGCTTGAAGACGGCGTCGAGCACGTGCCACTTCATGTCGTCGGTCCCTCGTTCAGGTCTGGTGTGATGGTGATTTGGTGGGGCAAGGGGGCACCTCGTGCGTCGCGGTCGGCGGACGCCGCAGCAGCCGAGTCAGGCCGAACGGGTCAGTTCGTGGAACCGCTCGTCGAGCGAGCGGCCGTCCCGCCGGAGGTCGGCAGGTGGGCCGTCGAACCGCACCCGCCCCTCGGCGATCAGGATCACGCGGTCGGCGAGTGCCTCGACCTCCTGCAGAATGTGGGTCGAGAGCAGGATCGTCTTGCTCTGGCCGAGCCGGCGAATCGTCTCGCGAACCTCGCGAATCTGATTGGGATCGAGGCCGCTGGTCGGCTCGTCCAGAATCAGCACGTCGGGCTCGTGCAGCAGCACCTGCGCCATCCCGACCCGCTGCCGATAGCCCTTCGAGAGCTTGCCGATCGCCTTGCCGATCACGCTGCCGAGTTCGCACTGCTTGACCACCGCCTCGATCCTGGCCTTCTTCCGCTCTCCCGAGAGCCCCCGGGCATCGGCGAAGAACTCCAGCAGGCTGCGGGGCGTCATGTCGGGATAGAGCGGGCCGTTCTCCGGGAGGTAGCCCAGCCGCTCGGCGCCGGCGAGCCGGTCGGTCGACATGTCGTGGCCGGCGATGCGTGCCGTGCCGGAAGTCGGGGCCAGGTAGCCCGTGAGGATCTTCATCGTGGTGCTCTTCCCGGCGCCGTTCGGCCCAAGGAAGGCGACGATCTCGCCGCGAGGCACGCGGAACGAGACGCGTTCGATGGCGATGAAGTCGCCGTAGTACTTGGTGAGGCCGTCGGCCTCGATCATGGCCTCGGCGGAGGAAATGGTGTCGCGTGCGGTCATGGGCGTCCGATGCTGGAAACGTGGTTCTGGCCACATTGTTTCCCGGTCGCCTCCGCACGGCAAGTCGGTGATTTCCGCGGCGAGGGATTGCCCGTCGCCGGTCGCTCGCTGCGGCCTTCGTGGCCTCGGCTCGCTCGTTGCCGCCCTCGCTTCGCCATCCTGGCTTCGCTCGGCCGGCAACGCCGACGCCCGGGGCACGGGCAATCCCTTGCTGAGTTCGTGCCTCTGGAAGCCCAATCGCGTGAGCGATGGGGACAAGCCGATCCGCCGAAAGACCCGGGCTGCGGTGCCGCCTGGCAGACCGACTCAGGGCAACGGCTCGAGGCGGGGCTCGGCCACCCCACGGTTCCAGGCGATGTGCGTCCGCCAGGCATCGTGGGATTCGGGGTGGTCCCCTCGGAAGTGGACGCCGCGGGTCTCCTTGCGGCAGATCGCGCCGCGAATCATCAACCGGGCCACCTCCAGCATGTTTTGAAGCTGCCAGCCCTGTGGATCGGCGAACTGCTGCGGCAGGACGTAGCGACACCAGCTCTCCACCGTCGCCAGCGCCTCTGCGAGCGAGCCGCCGCTCCGCTCCACGCCGACGTGCCGCCACATGAGCGAGCGGAGCGAGTTGCGGATGTCAGCGAGGTCGAGCCCGGCATCGCCACCGTCGGCCGACACCTTCGGCTGGGTGATCGGCGGGACATGAAACTCGTCGCCGCCCCGCGAGCCCTCGGCGAGCACCTCAGCCGCGGCTGTTTCGCCCGCCCGCGCGCCGTACACGAGGCCTTCCAAAAGGCTGTTGCTCGCGAGCCGGTTGGCGCCGTGCAGGCCGCTGGACGTCACCTCGCCCGCCGCGAACAGTCCGGGAATGTCGGTCCGCCCCACGTCGTCGACCTTCACGCCACCGATCATGTAGTGGGCGCCGGGCCGTACCGGAATCCGGTCGCGCGCCAGGTCGAGGCCGAACTGCCCGCAGATCGCGGCCATCCCCGGAAACCGCTCGTGCACCATCGTGGGATCGAGGTGCGAGAGATCGAGGTAGACGTTGGCGTGGTGGGTGCGTTGCATCACGACCGTGATCGCCCGCGACACCACGTCGCGGGGCGCCAGTTCGGCGCGGGCATCGAACTCCGGCATGAACCGCCGGCCGTCCTTGTCGACGAGGTGCGCCCCGGCACCCCGCACAGCCTCGGTGATCAGGCTCCGGGATCCGCCGGCGATGTAGAGCACCGTCGGATGGAACTGCATGAACTCCATGTCACGGAGTTCCGCCCCCGCCCGCCAGGCGAGCGCCATGCCGTCACCGCTGGCCCCGGGCGGATTCGTCGACTCGCGGTAGAGCTGCCCCGCCCCGCCGGTGGCGAGGATCGTCCGTCGCGCCCAGACGAACGTCTTGCCGTGCCGCGGGTTCCAGACGAGCGCCCCGCGGCAGACGCCCTCGTGCGTCACGAGGTCGATGGTGAACGTCTCGGGCCAGACCGCGAGGTTGTCGAGTTTTCGCGTCTGTTCGATCACCGCCCGCATCACTTCCCGGCCGGTGGCATCGCCGAGGGCGTGCACGATCCGATGATGGCTGTGGCCTCCCTCGCGGCCGAGCGCGAGTGCACCATCCCGCTCGTCGAACCGTGTGCCCCAGGCGATCAGTTCGGCGATGCGACCGGGGGCTTCGCGAATGACGGCATCGACGACGTCCTCGTGGCACAGGCCGCAGCCTGCGGTGAGCGTGTCGGCCACGTGGTTGTCGAAGCGATCCTCGGGATCGACGACGCCGGCGATGCCCCCCTGAGCCCACTGGCTCGACGAACTCTGCAGATCGTCCTTCGTGACCACGGTCACCGACAGTTGCCGATCGACCGCGAGCGCCGCCCGCAGTCCGGCCAGACCGCCTCCCAGGATCAACACGTCGGTGAAGCAGTGCGGCACCCGCTTGGGGCCGAACGACACCAGATAGCGCGGTCCTTCGAAGGGCTGGCTCATTCGGCGGACGTACCCTGCATGAACGCCTTGAACTGCTCACGGTAGTCGTTGGGGGGCCGGCTGCGGCGGCCCTCGGCCTGCCCGCCCTTCACATCGGCCGGGACGTCACGACTGCTCCGCACTCCGGTCGGCCGTAGCCCCAGGCTCTTCACGGCCTGATCGAACTCACCGCGGGCCCGCGGATCTCCGCTTCGCGCCATCCGTCGCATCGCCTCCCAGCGTTCGAGAAACGCGCGAGCCTGCTCAGGGGTCCATCCCAGTTCATCGAGCATGCCCGGGTCACCCGAATCGACCGCATTCTTCAGGTGCTCGATCGCGAGGTCGGCCGCGTTGCGAGCATGTGCGAGATCCTGCTCGGCCCATTCCATCTCGCGATCCTGCCGGTCCGCTTGCTGGCTGCCGCCAGCCGCCCCTCGGTCACCACCGATCGCGCCGCCGCCAACTGTGGCACCGCTGGAATCATTGCCGTCGCCTTGCGACACGTCTTGTTCGCCACTCTCACCTGGCTTGCCCTCACCTGGCTTGCCCTCACCCGGCTTGCCCTCACCTGGCTTGCCCTCACCCGGCTTGCCCTCACCTGGCTTGCCCTCACCAGGCTTGCCCTCACCAGGCTTGCCCTCACCAGGCTTGCCCTCACCAGGCTTGCCCTCACCAGGCTTGCCCTCACCCGGCTTGCCCTCACCAGACTTGCCCTCACCAGACTTGCCCTCACCAGACTTGCCCTCACCCGGCTTGCCCTCACCCCGCTTGCCCTCACCAGACTTGCCCTCACCCGGCTTGCCCTCACCCGGCTTGCCCTCGCCCGGCTTGCCCTCACCTGGCATGCCCTCACCTGGCATGCCCTCACCTGGCTTGCCCTCACCCGGCTTGCCCTCACCCGGCTTGCCCTCACCCGGCTTGCCCTCACCCGGCTTGCCCTCACCCGGCTTGCCCTCACCCGGCTTGCCCTCACCAGGCTTGCCCTCACCAGGCTTGCCCTCACCAGGCTTGCCCTCACCCGGCTTGCCCTCACCTGGCTTGCCCTCACCCGGCTTGCCTGCTGAGGAACCACCGCTGCACGACGCACAGCCCTCCTTTCCGCACGGCTGTCCATCAGCGCCGGCGCAGTCCGGCGGCTTCTGTTCAGCAGACTCGCCCGTAGCGGCAGGCGATTCCTCTTTCGATTTCGGCTCAGCTTTTTTCCCAGACGACTGGCCCTCACTTGGGTCCCGCGGTTCCTTGCCCTGCCCGCCGTTCTTCGGTGGCTCGCTTTGCTCCCGACCGTCCGCCGACTCGCGTCCCTCGCCCTGCCCGCCGCCCTCCTTTGACTCGCGCTGCTGTGCCTGACGGCGATGCTCAAGGATTCGCTCCATCGCCTCGCCATCATCCGTGCCGTCCGCCGAAACGGTTTCCTTCGGCTTCGGAGTGCCCTTGCCCTTGCCGCTCTGGCCAGGACGGTCGCCCCTGTCTCCTTGGGTTCCCTGCTTGTCGGAACCGCCCGCCTGATCGCCAGATTGCTGGCCCGTCGCGCTGCCGTCTCCACCGGGCTTGATGCTGCCCGGCTTGCCTTCGCCTTCGCCGCCACCACCCGAGGGACGCTGCTCAGACCCGGGACCACCATTGGGCTTGCTCCCCGCCTGGCCTCCCCGCTGCTGTGAACCACCCTGCCCTTCAGGCTCGCTGCCTGCGCCATCTTGGCTGCCCTTTTGCTGCTGCTGACCCGGCTGCTTTCCGGCTTTTCCCTCGCTGGCGTCGTTTGGCTTCCCACCTTCAGCGCTGCCCTGCTGCTCACCTTCCTGGGGTTCGCCCTGCTTCTCGCCCCGTTTGGGGTCGGGCTGCCGCTGCGAAGGCGACTGCTCGCCCTGTTGGCCGCCATCGTTGCCCTTCGGACCGCCCTTTTTCCCGTCCTCTGATTCGGCGGCCCCTTCGTTGCCATCCTGCTTGTTGGACGCACCTCTATCACCCTTCTCCTGCATTCCTGCGTCGGAGTTGCTCCCCTTCTCCGAGTCGCCCTGCCGGTTGTCGTCGCTGTCCGACGAACCGTCACCTTTGTCACCCTGTTGCCCGCCGCGATCAGGCGGCACGTCACCGCCCTGCGGCTGGCCATCGCCGCCGTCAGCCTCGTTCGAATCCTGGTCTTCCGGTGGGGCCGGCGGCGGCTCACGTGGCGGTGCGCTCGGGTCGATCTTGAGCGCGTACCACTCGGTGTGCCCGACCTGCGGTGCATCGGGCCGAGTGTCCTTCGCAACCCCGCGATACTCGAGCACCTGCCCCGGGCCTGCACCCAGCGCCGCGGGAATCAGTGTGGCAGCCCCACGAAACGTCTTGCGCGGACCGACGAGCAACTCCTGTCCGACGCGCTCGGCACCGGCGGCGAGCCGCGTCTCCACCGTGACACTCGCGAGTCCGAAGTCAGGATCAACTGCCCGCAGCCTCACGGTCACCGGCGCATCGGGAGGCACCCGCACGACCTTGTCAGCCGGTTCCTCGATCGTGATCTCCGGGACGAGATCGGGCAGGACCTCGATGCGATACTCCATCTTGTCGACGACCGCCGGTTCCGGCTGCGCGAGTGACGCCGCCTTCGGCTGGAACAGCAGTCGGTAGCCCCGGTGTTCGGCTGCAGAGCGATCGGGCGAAAGCCTGAGCCTGAACGTACCCCGCGCCCGCGCGAGATCCTTGGGATCGATCGCCATCGAGGCATCTCGCTTGCCATCCATACCGAGGTCGATCCACGCCGCCTCGAGAGGATGGTTGCTTTCGGCGACGACCGTCACCTCCGTGCCCTCGATGCCGCGGATGTCGCCCTGCCAAGGGATCGTCTCGGACGGCTGGCCCGTGTACGGTGGATATCGGTAGTGAACCTCGCGAACGAGCATCGCCGGTTCGTCGACCACGGCGACGCGAATCCGTTCGCTCCGCGCATCGCCGGCGGCGACCACGATGTCAACCGACTGGTCGACCCCTCGCGAGGCGTCGGCGAGGACCGACGTGAAGGTGTCGCCCGCCGCGGGCGGCATCGCCACCCGCCAGCCGCCGGACGCCGCCACCGATCCGTCATCCCCGACCGGCGTCACGAGCAGTTCCGGCTTCTCCGTGGCCGTGAGCCCGGTGATTTCACTCGCCACCACCAACTGCCGTCCGCGGACGTGCGTGGCAACACCATTGACGACCTCGACAGCCTGCTCGCGTCCGGCGTCTTTCGGTCCATCCGGCATGGTCCACGACAGGCTGGGAGGAACAATCTGCACCCGAGAGGGTGCGACCACGCCGAGCCACGGTGCCACCAACCGGGCCGCCGAAGCCACCAGGCTTTTGGGGGCGACGAGTCCGTAGATGCAGGTCGCCGCGATCATCGCCGCGAGGACGTAGGCGAGTTTCAACGCCGTTCCGCGATCGACCGCCCCGTCACCCGACGTGCCGGCCAGCTGTCGGGCAGCACGGCGCCGAAGCAGCCTCAGCATCCTTTTCCGCCTGCCCTCCTCGGCGCTGACGTCGTCCGCAGTCGTCTCCTCGGCATGTGACTGCGCCAGGACGGCGTTGACGAGGTCGTTGTGCAGTTCGGGGTGCTCCTGCTCGAGCATCCGTGCCGCATAGACGAGGTTCACCCGATAGCGAAGCAGCGGCACCACCCAGCGAATGACCGCCGCAGCAAGCACGAGCAGCCCGGTCGCGAGCCATGCCCCCCGCACCCAGACCGGCAGGCCACCGGCGACCAACCAGTGTTCCGCAAGCACGCCGACCACCAGCCAGAGCATCGCCGCCACACCCGCGGCAAGCAGAAACGTGGTCAGCGCCACGCCCTTGAACTCGGCGCCGGCGGCCGCCAACCGCTTGGCGAGGTACCGCTCCGACTTCGACTCGGCGTCACCGTCCGCCGCCCACTCGGCAACGGCCAGCGAATCGCTCGCGGGGCGGGACACCGTCGCCATGGGATGCTCCACCGCGGGCGGGACGTGGGCCAGTGCGAACCACGCGGTCCGCACTCCGTCGATTATATCGGTCCCGTCGCCCGTTCCCGTCCGAAAAACGCAGCCGACTTGGCACGCGGCTCGGGCCTTCGCGACGATGGTCCCTGCCGGATGCGAGGCGGCCTCGTCATCGGTGCCAGAAAGGGAAGACCCGGATGGGGATGCGGCCCGACGCGGAAACCTTCAAGCGGCTCGTCGACGGCTCGACCCCTGGCGCCGGGGCGGCGGCGGCGAGGCTCGCACTGGCGGCCGCCTCCATGCCCTACGGCCTGGCGGTGGCCGCACGCAACGCGGCCTACGACCGTGGTCTCATGCCCGTGGCCCGCGTCTCTGCCCCGGTGATCTCGGTCGGCAACCTGACGCTCGGTGGCACCGGCAAGACACCGCTGGTGGCATGGGTGGCGCGGCGACTGGCAGCAGCCGGCAGGCGGCCGGCGATCGTCAGCCGCGGCTACGGTGCGCGACCGGGCGAACGGAGCGACGAGGCTGCGGAACTGGGCCTCGTGGTACCCGAGGCGTTGCACGTCGCGAACCGTGATCGCGCGGCAGGATGTCGAACGGCGATCGAGTCGGGATGCGACGCGGCCGTGCTCGACGACGGCTTTCAGCACCGGCGACTGCACCGCGACCTCGACATCGTGGCGGTCGATGCCACGGACCCGTTCGGTTGTGGCCGGCTGTTTCCTCGCGGCCTGCTGCGGGAGCCGCTCGCAGGCGTGGCGCGGGCCGACGCCGTGGTGCTGACCCGGGCGTCGGCGGTCGATGCCGAGCAGCGGCTGGCAATCCGCTCGGCGCTGGCGGCCGCGGGCGGTCGGCGGTTCGAGGAAGCGTGGATGGAAGCCGAACACCGCCCCGTCGCCGTGCGACTCGCCGACGGCGGCACGCTGCCGCTCGACGCGCTCCGCCAGCTGCCTGTCGTTGCCTTCGCCGGCATCGGCAACCCCGCCGCGTTTCGCGCGACCCTCGCCCGCCTGACGGCAGCGGTGGTCGAGTTCGTTCCGTTTCCCGACCACCACGCCTACACACCCGCCGACTTCGACCGACTCGCCACTCGGGCCACCCGGAGCGGCGCCGCGATGCTCGTCACGACGCTGAAGGATCTGGTGAAAGTGCCCACCGGACGGTGCGCCGAACTTCAGGTTGGAGCCGTCGAAATTGCGATCGAGCCGCTCTCGGGGGGCGAACAGGTTGCCGCCCTGATCGAAGCGGCCGCCGGTCGTGCGGCAGCGTCGGCCGGTGGCTCTCGGCCATGAGCAGCAGGCCCGTCGACGTGTCGGTGCTCGTGACCACGTACCGTCGGCCACGCCACCTCGCGCTCGCCCTCGAGTCGCTCGCGCTGCAACGGGGGGCGGGCGTGACGATGGAGGTGATCGTCTCCGACGACGGCTCGGGCGACGAGACGCCACAGGTCGTCCGTTCATTCGCGGCCACGGCCCCGTTTCCCGTGCGATTCACGACCCAGCCGCACGAAGGCTTCCGCCTCGCACGGGTTCGCAACGCGGCGGCACGGCTCGCCACCGGTCGGTATCTCTTGTTTCTCGACGGCGACTGCATCGTGCCCCACCACCACGTCGCCGCCCACGTCGACCGCCGCCGACACGGTACCGCCCTGCTCGGCTACTGCGCCCGCCTCCCGGCCGAAGCCAATCGGATCCTCGTGCCGGAGAATCTGGCGGTCACGAATCTGGCGGGACTCGTGACATCGTCCGAACGGCGCAGCCTCGCTCGTCGACGTCGCAAGGCCTGGTGGCATGCCAGCACCCGTCACCCCACCAAGCCACGTCTTGCGGGAGGCGACTTCGGCGTCTGGCGCGACGACTTCGAGCGTGTGAACGGGTTCGACGAGCGATTCGTCGGCTGGGGCCAGGAAGACGACGACCTCGGCCTGCGACTCCGGGCCGCGGGAGTGCGGCTCGAAACGATCCTGGGCCTCACGCACTCGCTCCACGTCTGGCACGAGACCGACGCGACCGCGACGCCCCGCTGGCGGGACGGCGTGAACGTCCGCTATTTCGAACGCCGCGGACGGCTGACGGCGTGCCGGCGGGGACTCGTCGCGAGACCGGCGGCGGCGATCACCTGGGGGCTGCCGGCCGACCTCATGACCACGCGACTCGGTCGATCGATCGCCACGCAGCTCGCGGGTGCGAGCATCGCGGCCCCAGGCGAACCCTGCGAGATCGACCTCGTCATTCGCCCGGGAACGGCACGCTTCACACGCGCAGCCGAATGCCGACTGGCCGTGATGCTGTCTGGGCACGACACGCAGCGAGACCGTGACCGCGATGCCGACATGACCTTCGCCGTCTCCGCAGACGAAGAGATCGAGGCCGTGCTGGCTGCCGCTGGCTGACGGCCTTCCGCAACTCCGGCCGAGGCGTTGCGGCAGCCGATGCCGTACCTGACGGCCGGCCGGCTACTTCCGCTTCTCGTTGTGGAGCGTGTGCTTGCGGAGCCGCGGTGAGTACTTCTTGACCTTGAGCTTCTCGCCCCCCGTCTTGCGTCGGAGCGTGTAGTTCATGTCGCCGGTCTCCTCGCAGACGAGGTGGACCACTTCGAGTTTCTTCTTGCCCTTTGCCATGTCTCTGTGTCCCTGTCGCCTGCGGGGCTCGCCGTCTTTCGTGCGCGTGTCGGCATCGGTTGCCACAACCGAGTCAGCCAATGGAAGCAAAGACCTTACCCGCCCGGCCGCCGAAAGGCCAGCGGCTCCGTTGGCCCCGCCCCGAGACGTTGTTCAGGTCTTCCGGCCGCAGAAACCGGTATAATTGACGAGCATCGGCCCGGCGGGCAGCCCTCGCTCGCCAGGGGGCGTTGGGTGGGATACCGCCATGTCGAGCCGAATCGATCCGCACCCCGTGAAACCACCGCCGGCAGCCGCCGAGCCGCCACACACGCCGCGGCCTGAACCGGTCGCCGCACCAGCGCCCGCCCAGGCGGTGGCTGCGGCGCGGATCGCCACGCCACCTGGTGATGATGGCGACCGCTCTCCCGGCCTGGCAACCGCCGCCGTGAAGCAGGCTCCAGCCTGGGCCATCAGCATGCTGGTGCATGTCGTCGCGCTGCTCAGCATGGCGCTCGTGGTGAACGAGCCGCCCAAGAAGGAGGTGGCGCGAATCATCGCGTCGGGTGGTTCCGAAGCCGAACAAGAGTTCACCGATTTCGAGGACGAGCTCCCGGAGCAGCCCGGGATCGACGTGCCGGAGCCAACCGCCGACATCGCCGTCACCACGGAGGTCGCCATGGCTCCGGTGGAGGTCGCGGCAAGTGCCGACGATCTCGACGCGGCCCCGCTTGCGGTCGAACTCACCGACTTCGGCACTGAAACGGCACCGGCATCGGACATGATGGCGACGATCGGCGCGCTCGGCGGCACGGGGGGTGGGCTCGGCGGCCGCGCCCAAGCAGCCAAACTGGCGGCCGCCTCCGGTGGCGGAAACGACACGGAGCAGGCGGTCGATCGATCGCTCAAATGGATCGCCATCCATCAGCTGCCTGACGGTGGCTGGTCGTTCGACTTCAAGGATTGCCCGAGTTGTGGCGGCCGCTGCTCAGGCTCCGGCGGCAGCCGCGCCAAGGACCGCACCGGCGCGACCGCGATGGCGTTGCTGCCGTTCCTCGGCCGCGGCTACACGCACCGCGAGGGTCCATACAAGGCGACGGTCGAGAAGGGCATTGCCTTCCTTGCCCAGCGGGTTGTGGCAGGCAAGGGCAGAGCCTACGACCGTTTCGGCAACCTGTATTCGCAGGGCCTCGCCGGCATCGCGCTCTCGGAGTGCTACGCGATGTCGCAGGACAACCGGCTGACTGCGCCGACCCAGCTGGCGCTCAACTTCATCATGCAGGCCCAGGACCCGATCGGCGGTGGCTGGCGGTACGAGCCGCGGCAGCCCGGCGACACATCGGCGGTCGGCTGGCAGATCATGGCCCTCAAGAGCGGCAACATGGCCTACCTTCATGTGAATCCGCTCACGGTGAAGAAGGCGGTCGACTTCCTCAACTCCGTCGAGTCGCAGAGCGGCGCCCGCTATGGATACACCGACAACTCGAGATTCACCCCCGGACTGACCGCGGTGGGCCTGCTGTGCCGCATGTATCTCGGCTGGAAAAAGGACCATCCCGCGATCCAGGACGGCGTGGTCTACCTCGCCAAGACGGGGCCCACGACCGATCTCTACTACGACTACTACGCGACCCAGATCATGCACCACATGGAGGGCGAGGCCTGGATCTCGTGGAACAAGCGGATGAAGGACCTCCTTCTCAGGTCGCAGTCCAACAAGGATCACGAGGCGGGCAGTTGGCACGAGGGCTTCAGCAAGGGCCATGCCGCCGAATCGGCCGGCCGGCTCTACTGCACGTCGCTGGCGACGATGATCCTCGAGGTCTACTACCGGCATCTTCCGATCTACCGCACGCAGGTGGTGGACGAGGAGTTCAAGGAGTAGCGCAGCTGGACGTTCGCTCCACCGGGAAGCCCAATCGCGTAAGCGATGGGGACTTGACCGCTGCGCTGCTCGAGGCTACCCACGCCCTCTCGCTGGACGTTCGCTCCACCGGGAAGCCCAATCGCGTAAGCGATGGGGACCTGACCGCTGCACTGCTCGAGGCTACCCACGCCCTCTCGCTGGACGTTCGCTCCACCGGGAAGCCCAATCGCGTAAGCGATGGGGGCCTGATCGCTGCGCTGCTCGAGGCTACCCATTCCCTCTCGCTGGACGTTCGTCTCGGCCCTCCAGGCCTCGACTCACTGCATGTCCGCTGCGCTTCGCCCTCCGGGCTGCGCTTGCTCCCATAGCCCGCTCGAGGGCATGGGTAGCCTCTCGCTGAGTTCACGCCCCGACCGTACAGAAGCCAACCCCACTGGCCGTGAGGCTGCGGCCGGACCACGCTGAGCACGGCATCTGTTGGTGGTTCGCCCCACGCCTTGCGGTTCCCCGCCGCCCGATGCCGATGATGATGGCAGGGGCGGGGTGCGCGCCGACGCAAGTTCGCGATCTTGCCCCAACCACGCAGGCGACAGACTCTGCAGGCCCATCCGCACGCCGATGTACGAGAGCCACGCAACGCCGAGCCGAATCGAGCGGCTGATCCGCAGCCCCGCCGTGCGGTCGACGTATGCCAGCCTCCTCGCCCACGTCCTGATTCTGATCGGACTCGCGCTCCTGCTGATCCCGGCCCTCGACAAGCCGCGGCCTCGGCCGCTGGTGATCGCCATGGCCGACAGCGAGTCCATCGATGTCGAACCCGGTGCCGCTGGCGGCGGCGAGGTGGGCAGCGAAGAGATCATGGTGCCGCTGGCGACCGAGCCGGCCCCGCCGCTCGACGACGCCACGGCGGTCGATCCGCCGATCATGCCCACCGATCCCGTGGCGATCGCCCTCGACGCACCAGCGGCAGACCAACCTTCCCACGCCGAACAGGTTCACGCGATCGCTGCCTCGCTGGCGCCGCAGCCCCGCCAGGGCTCAATCGCCTCGGGGCGGTCGCCCTTCGAGGACCGACGCGGGCCGGCTCGCGGAAAGGCCGCCCTCCAACGCGGCGGCTCGGCGGCGAGCGAAGGCGCGGTGGAACGCGGCCTCGCCTGGCTCGCACGTCACCAGGCCACCGACGGCTCCTGGCGATTCGACCTGTCCGGCTGCCGCTGCGATGGCGGCTGCCGTGATCGCGGAACAGTGGCCAGCACAACGGCGTCCACCGGCATCGCGCTTCTGCCGTTCCTCGGAGCGGGCCACACGCACGTGGATGGCGCCTACCGCGAGACCGTGACCCGCGGCATTTACTACCTGATGAGCCGCATGCAGCCCACGCCCCGAGGTGGCGATCTCGGCGAGGGAACAATGTACGGCCACGGCGTCGCCACGCTCGCGCTTGCCGAGGTGTTCGGCATGACCGACGACCAGACGCTGACGAAGTACGTCCGCGACGCCGTGCGGTTCATCGAGACGTCCCAGGATCTCCACGGCGGCGGCTGGCGCTACCTGCCCGGGCAGCCCGGCGATACCACCGTCACCGCTTGGCAACTCGCCGCCGTGAAGAGCGCCGGGATCGCCGGAATCGCGATTCCCTCACCCACGCTGGACGGCGTCGTCCGCTTCCTCGACCGCGTGCAGGTGCGCGGCGGCGAAGCCTACGGCTATCAGGCCCCGCAGCCGCGTCCCTGCACCTCCGCGATCGGACTCCTCTGCCGCCTCTACACCGTGTGGCCGAACGAGGCGGCGATCGACGGCGGGCTGACAGCCCTCGCCAAGCCAGGCCCTGACCCCGATGCGGTCTACCTCAACTTCTACCTCTCGCAAGCGCTTCTGCAGCGAGACCATCCGCTTTGGCAACGATGGAACGCCCGCAACCGCGACCAACTCGTGGCCCGCCAAGCCGCCCGGGGCCACGAGGCGGGCAGCTGGTTCCTTGCCGATCAGGATACGGCGCCCGGCGGCCGACTCGCCCACACGGCGCTCGCCGTGCTCACGCTCGAGGTCTACTACCGACTGCTCCCGATCTACAGCCCCGACGCGGTCGCCGGCGGCTGGTAGGCCCAGACCGACGCCCGCCTATACTGTTGCTGGATCACTCCAGACGTCTGTGGAGCGCGGGCATGCGACCGGTCACCTACTCCTGGCTGGTGGTAGTGGTGGCCGTCGCCTGCGCCGCGATCGGCTGGCTGGGGATCGCCGGCTGGATAGCCGTGGCGGTCGTGGTCGCCAGCGTGGGCATGCACGTCGCCGGCAACGCCCTGGGCACGACGCTCCGAGACGCCGCCGATCATGACCTCGCGAGGCTCCGTCGCCGCACCGACGCTCCGGCCGAACTGCCGCGGCCGAAGCCGACGCGGCTCGAGCGGCGGCAGAGCCTCGGCCGACTCGTTCCGGTGTCGGCCGGCATCGGCGCGACAGTCGGCGGCGCCTCCGGTGCTGCCGCGCTCGCCACGCTTACCTCGGCTAGCCTCGCCGGCGCGGCCCTGGGGGGCATTTCGTCGGCAGTGATCGGAGGCCTGTTCGGGTTTCTCGCCGCGAGTTTCATCGAGATCATTCGCACGAGCCTCCGCGATGCAATCGCCGCGGAACGCGCGTCTGTCACTGCGGACCGCTGAGGTTCGCCTCCGGTGGAACGGCCGGGCGACCCGTGGTACAACGACACGTCCTTACGACCTCGTGTCTCGAGACCACATTCTGGAGATTTTCCATGGCGAAACCCCACCGCGGCCTCAAGAAGGCCAACCACGGCTCCCGGCCCGCCAACAGCAAGGCCCGGAAGGCCAAGCGCAAGCACATCCGCACCTGAATCCCGCGGCCCGCGCCGCACCGCCCGAGGACATCCCCTTGGCCCCGCGCGACTACATCATCCATCCCAGCGAATACGACCTCGACAGGGTCATCGCCGACATCCACGAGATCCGCCGCTGGAACAAGCAGCGGTTCGAGATGGAGCAGTTGACGGCGATCGTGCACGAGGAGCATTCCCGCGGCCTATGCGTGGGCTACAAGGATGTCACGCCCGACGAGTTCTGGGTCCGTGGGCACTTCCCCGGCGTGCCGCTGATGCCCGGCGTGCTGATGTGCGAGGCGGCCGCCCAGCTCTCCAGCTACTACACCCAGCGGCACAATCTGCTCGACGCCGAGGTGATCGGCTTCGGCGGCCTAGAAGAGGTGCGGTTCCGCGAGCCCGTCCGCCCCGGTGACCGGCTCGTGATCGCGGTCGAACGGGTCCGCGTGAGGCCGAAGGCGATGATCGTCTGCCGCTTCCAAGGCCTCGTCCGCGAGAGCATCGTGGTCGACGGCGTCATCAAGGGCGTGCCCCTGCCCATCGATGTCCTCGCCCAGGTCGACAAGGCCGCCACCTGACCGCGGCCCGGCCTGTGGTGACGATCCGGCGCCCCTCTCCTTCGACCGCCCTGCCATGCCCCGCCGTCCGCCCCGCAAGCCCGATCCGACGCTCGACCTCTCGTGGCACCTGATCCGACTGGGCACGCTGCCGGTGCCGTGCGATCCGCGAACCCTCTTTTCCCGCGAGGCTCCGCTCGAACTCGAAGTGGGAAGCGGCAAGGGACTGTTCCTCGCGACCGCCTCGACCACGTCGCCGGAGCGAAACTTCCTCGGCGTCGAACTCGCCGCCGGCTACGCCCGGCTCTGCGCCAGCAAACTCGCGACCGCGGCGGTCCCGAACGCCCGCATCGTGCAGGGCGACGGCACGTTTCTGGTTCGCAGCCTGCTCCCCGACGCCTGCCTGAGCGGCATGCACGTCTACTTTCCCGATCCGTGGTGGAAGGCCCGTCACCGCAAGCGGCGGGTGCTCTCGGAGACCTTTCTGCGGCAAGCGGGCCGCGTGCTGCCGCCCGGTGCCACACTGCACGTCTGGACCGACGTCGAGGAGTACTTTACCGAATCGATGGCCTTCGCGGCGGCGACGGGCCTCTTCGGGCCACCGCGGGAGGAGTCATCCCCCGATGCCACACACGACCTCGACTACCGTACGCACTTCGAACGGCGAACCCGACTGGCGGGCCAACCCGTGTGGAGGGCCGCGCTCGACCGCAACGAGGTTCCGGCCGGCTGCGAGCGGGAACGGCTCCCGAGCCTGCCAGCGTCCTGACACGAGTTCAGTGCACCGTAGGTTGAAAACCGGCGGCTCCTTTCTGCCTTAGCGACGGCGAGCGACGGGATGCCCGTGCCCCGCGAGCCGGCGTTGCTGACGACCGCAGCCAGGATGGCGTAGCGTAGTCAGCATCGAGCGAGCGCAGGGCAGGATGCCCGCAGGGAACGTCCGGCGAGATGGCATGGGCAGCCCCGAGCGGCGCGGCCGGCATGTCCCCATCGCTTACGCGATTGGGCTTCCTGATTTGAAGGCGAACGTCCGGCGACGGCAGCTGCTACCGGGCTGCCTCGTAGGTTCGTCCGGCCGCACCACGGGACGTCTGGGCAAGGGCGATCTCGTAGAGCCGCTCGCCGGCTGGCGTCGGATAGCGGCCCGTCAGGCAGGCCTGGCAGAGATCGGATGCCTCGAAGCCGATCGATCGGGCCACCGCCTCGATCGGCAGGTAGCGGACCGAGTCGGCCCCGAGCCTGGCGGCCATCGCCGCCTGGGCGGCCTCCGTGAGCACGCCGTCCGGCAGAAACTCCGGTGCGAAGAGTTCGTCGATCGTCGACATGTCGATGCCGTAGAAACATGGGGCCACGATCGGTGGGCAGGCGACCCGCACGTGGATCTCGCGGGCGAGCCCGAGTGACCGCATCCGCCCCAGCAGGACCTTCATCGTCGTGCTGCGGACGATCGAGTCCTCGACGAGGATCACCCGCCGGCCTTCGAGCACCTCGCGAAGCGGTGTGTATTTCGTCTCGGCTTTCTGCCGCCGGCTCGACGCCCCGTCGATGAAGGTGCGGCCGGTGTAACGGTTGCGAATCAGGCCCTCGACGCATGGGATCGAGAGCCGGAACGCCATCGCGTCGGCCGCCGCCTTGCTCGTGTCCGGAACGGGGACCACCACGGTGTCGTCGTCGATCGGCACGGTCTCCAGCCGCGCGAGTTCCTCCCCGAGGCGCTTCCTCGAGAGATAGACGCTGCGGTCGTCCATGGTGCTGGCGACGTTGGCGAAGTAGATCCACTCGAAGAAGCAGTGGGCCTTGCTCGGCGACTCGGCGAACCGCTCGATCCGCATCCCGGCCGCGTCCACGATCAGCGCCGTTCCCGGCTCGAGCGTGCGGATCGAATCCGCCGGAAAACCGAGGTTCAGCAGAGCCACGCTCTCGCTCGCCGCCGCCACGAGCGACCCGACGCGGGCGTATTCCATCGGCCGGATGCCCCGCTGATCGCGGGCGACGATCAGGCGGCCGCAGGCGTCGAGCAGGGCGATGTTCCAGGCACCGTCGAACCGTGCCGAGATCGACGCGAGCAGTTCGACCGGATCGGGATCGGCGTCGCCCGCGAGCTCCTTGCCGATCGCGTGCATGATCACCTCGGTGTCGTTGTCCCGCGCCAGGTGGTTGTCGTCGGCGGCGAGGATCTCGGCCCGAAGTTCGGGGTAGTTGGCGAGTTGGCCGTTGAATCCGAACGCGAACCACTTTCGCTTCTGGATGTGCGGCCGCTCGAGCGGTTGGGCGTAGCCACGGTCCTCCGCGCCGCAGGTCGCATAGCGAACGTGCCCGATCGCGGCCCGTCCCGCATGCTGCTCCATCAGGCTCTCATACTTGCCCCGGTGATTCATCCGGAACACCTCACTGACGCTGCCCACCTCCTTGTACGTGGCGAGCAACTGGCTGCGGGAGGGGTTCCAGGCCGTCATGCCGGCGGAAAGCTGACCGCGGTTTTGGATGTCGAGCAGCATCCGGGGCATCAGCCGCGAGATCTCGTCGGGCCCCTGCTCTGGGCAGAGCGGGCTCGGCTCGTCGCCCGGGAGGTGGTAGATGGCGGCCAGGCCGCACTCGTGACGCAGGTCGCTCATCGGGAGGAGGCCTTGGCAGGGCTGGCGGGCAACCGGCGGCGTTCGACGCCGAGGAAGGACCGCAATCATAGAGGTCGTGAAGCGGGCCGCTCAACCGTCGGCCACCGTGCCGCCGCATTCGCGACACGGCGGCGCTGCCGCGAATCGCCGCCAAACCGCCGCGAGTGGCCCGAGGGGGCGTGGCGCAGGTACGATACGCGGCCCTGCGGACCCTCGTGGATCGCCCCCGCGCCCCGTCGCCATGACCGACCCGCTCCGCCACGAGATCACCACCGCCGCCGACCCGATCGTCGTCAAGGTGGGCACCCGCGTGCTCACGGGCCCCGATGGGCTGCTGGACGCCGCCCGGATCGAGTCGCTGGGTCGGCAGATCGATGCGGTCGCCGCGGCTGGCAGGCGGGTGGTGCTCGTCAGTTCGGGAGCGGTCGGAGCAGGCATGGGCCGCCTCGGACTCACCAAGCGGCCGAGCGAACTCGCGAAGCTCCAGGCCGTGGCGGCGATCGGCCAGAGCTGCCTCATCGAGGCCTACGAACGGGCGCTTCGGGGCCGCGGCCGCCATGTCGCCCAGGTACTGCTCGTCGCCGACGACCTCCAGGACCGGTCCCGCTACCTCAACATCCGCACCACGCTGCTCACGCTTCTCGACCTCGGGGCCGTGCCGATCATCAACGAAAACGACACGGTGAGCGTGGAAGAGTTGCGGACGTCGTTCGGCGACAACGACCGCCTTGCGGCGCTGGTGGCCACCGTGCTCGGGGCGCCGCTGCTGGTGCTCCTCTCCGACGTGGAGGGCCTCTTCGACCGGCACCCCTCGGAGCCCGGCGCGACGATCGTGACGCACGTGCCACGCATCGATGCCGCCGTCGCCGGCCTCGCGAAGGACACGCTCGGCGGACTCTCGAAGGGGGGCATGGCGAGCAAGATCGCGGCCGCCCGAATCGTCACGGAGGCCGGCGGCAGTTGCATCGTGGCATCCGGACGCGACGACGGCGTCGTCGAAGCGATCTGCCGCGGTGAGCCCATCGGGACGCTGTTCACGGGCCGGTTCGAGACGATGCCGGCCTGGAAACGCTGGCTGGGATGGTCGGCCGATGCCCGCGGCACCGTCGTGGTCGATGCCGGCGCCCGGGATGCCGTCGTCGGAGCCGGCCGCAGCCTGCTCGCCGCCGGCATCCGCTCCCTCGACGGCGACTTCGCCTCGGGCGACGTCGTCGCCCTCGCCGATGACCGCGGCCAGGTCTTCGCCCGGGGACTCGTGAACTACTCCGCCACCGACCTGCGGAGGATCGCCGGCCTGCGGACCGAGCGGATCGCCGAGGTGCTCGGGTCCACGCCCTACGCCGAGGTCGTGCACCGCGACAATCTCGCCGTCATCGACCGGAGCGGGGCCGAGCCGCGATAACCCACCGACCATGCTCCAGGAACTCCTCATTGTTCTCGGTCTGATCCTCGCCAACGGATTCTTCTCCGGGGCGGAGATGGCGATCGTCGCCAGCCGGCGCGGCCGCCTGCGGGTTCTGGCCGAGAAGGGAGATCGCCGTGCGCAGGCGGCGCTCGATCTGGCATCGAGCCCCGACCGCTTCCTCCCGACCGTGCAGATCGGCATCACCCTCGTGGGCACGCTGGCCGCCGCCTACGGCGGCGACCGCCTGGTGAGCGAGTTCACGACGTGGATCGCCGAACACGCGCCCCCGAGCGTCGCCGCGGTGGCCCGGCCGATCGCGCTGACCGTGTTCGTGATGCTGCTCTCGTTCGTCACGCTTCTCCTCGGCGAACTCGTGCCCAAGCGGCTGGCGCTGCGGCGGGCCGAGGCCTTCGCCCGCCTGGCGGCCCCCGCCATGCAGCTCTTCGCCTGGATCGCCCGGCCGCTCGTCTGGGGCATGAGCATGGCCACCTCGGCCGTCCTCTTCTTGCTTGGAGCGGGAAAGCAGACCGAGCCGAGCGTGTCGGTCGACGACATCGAGCACCTGCTGGAGACGGGCCGGGCGGAGGGCATCCTCGAGGCCGTCGAACTCTCGGTGGCGAGCGAGGCTCTGCGGCTCGGCGAACGGACCGTCCGCGACATCATGCGGCCGCGAATCGACGTCGATGCCCTCGATATCGAGACGCCGGCGGCTGAGATCCTCGGCGCCATCGCCATGGCCGGCTACTCGCGTCTCCCGGTCTACGAGGGTTCGCTCGACCACATCATCGGCTACGTCTCCATCAAGGACGCGCTCCGCCACACCTGGATGGGCTGGCCGATCGAGCTGCGGAAGATGCTCCACCGACCGATCTTCGTCCCCGAGACGATGCCGCTCGACCGCCTGCTCGAACTCTTCCAGAAGGAGCGAAACCAGCTCGCCATCGTGCTCGATGAATACGGCGGCACCGAGGGCTTGGTGACGCTCGAGGACGTCCTCGAGGAACTCGTCGGCGAGATCCACGACGAGCACCGGCAGGCCGACGCCCATGCCTTCGTGCAGCGTGAGGACGGCTCCTGGCTCGTCGACGGCAGCGTTGCCGTGGACGATCTCGTCGACCGCTTCGGGCTCAAGGGTGATCCGCTGCCCCGCGACTACACCACGATCTCGGGGCTCGTGCTCGCCGAACTGGAGCGGATTCCGGCCGCGGGCGACGTGGTCAGCTGGCGTGGGCTGCGAATCGAGGTCATCGACATGGATGGGCGGCGGATCGACAAGCTGCTCGTGGCCCGAGCGTAGCCAGCGGCAGCGGGACGCAAGTCCGGGAAGCCGGATGGCCCACGCCCTCTCGCCGGACGTTCACCCCGTCAGGAAGCCCAATCGCGTAAGCGATGGGGGCAAGCCCGCCGCGTCGCTCGGGGCTGCCCAAGCCCTCTCGCCAGACGTTCACCCCGTCAGGAAGCCCAATCGCGTAAGCGATGGGGGCAAGCCCGCCGCGTCGCTCGGGGCTGCCCAAGCCCTCTCGCCGGACGCTCACGTCGGGCATCCTGCCCGACGCTCGCTGCATGTCCGCTGCGCTTCGCCCTCCGGGCTGCGCTTGCTTCCATAGCCCGCTCGAGGGCATGGGCAGCCCCTCGCTGAGTTCGTGCCCCGGTCGAAGCGCGGCGACACCTCAGTCAGCCCAGGGCATGGGGCTCGTCGAGCCTTCACTTCAGGGCTGGGGCGCGGTCCGGTCGACCATGTCCTGGAGCACGAAGGGCGACGGAAACGGCTCGTCGAGCTGCTCGAGGAGCTGACGGTAGCGGCCCACCACTTCGACGATATCGTCCGCCGTGAGCGGATCCTCGCGGAGCACCTTCGATGCGTCCAGCACTTCCCGCCAGGCGGCGAACGATTCCTCGTAGGCCTGCCGCGCCGACTGCAGACGAGCTGCGGCAAACTCCGTGTCGGCCCGCCAGGTGCTCTCTCGCGCCTTGAGCGCCGGCTCGGTGACTTCCGCCTCGCAGCAGGCCTTCCAGAAATCGAAGTTCACGATGTCGCGATACCGGTCGATCATCTCGGCCCGCTCCCGGGCCTCGGTGTACTCGCGGGCCAGTTCCTCGGCCTTGGCACGCATGTCGGACGGAGCCTGCCTCGCGACCATCTTCCACGTCACCGTGAGCTGGTTCTCGGCCGCCGAGGCGGCCAGCTGCTGAGCCTCGTTCCGCTCCATCAGCGGCACGTCGAGAGCCTTCCGCTGATCGTCGGTGAGGGCTGCACGGCGGCTCTCCTCGAGCGCCTTGAACTGCCCGGGCAGCAGTTTCTCGAGTTCGGCGGCGATCCCCGCCGCCCGCTTCTCCTCCGATTCCCGCAGCCGCAGCTGGATCGGCACGCCCCAGCTCGTGGAAATGTCCCGCTCGGCGAACCGGGCAAGCTCCTCGTTGGCGAGCTTCCAGCCGTCCTTCGCGGTCGCGCCGAACTCGCCGTCCTCCTCGAGAGCACGGGCGTAGTTGATCGCCGTCATCATCGGCTCGCTGTGGAAGATCAACGGCGTCGTCTTGAGCGGTGCACCGCGATCGACCAACGCCTGGCCCGCCCGGTATTTCTGCCTTCCCACCAGCCAGTTATCGCGTTCGGGCAGCGTGCGATCGGGGTCGTCGCGGTCGTGAAAGTCGTCGTCGGCCTTGAAGAGCCGACGGTACTGCACCTTCTCGTCGGCCTTGCCGATCTTCTGGCCGATGAACCAGCCCATCCGGCCGAGCAGCCGCGGCTCCCGCGTGTTGTAGGCGATGCCCTGGCGGAGGAACTCGATTCCCTTCATCACCCATGCATATCGGTCGTGGTAGTCGTCGAACTCGACCGAGGTGTTGTAGGAGAGGTTGTGGGCCTGGAAGTCCCAGACCGTGTAGAAGTTGGGCTGGAGCTTCGTCATCTGCTCGAGCGTGGCCGAGAGATTGGCCCAGTCCTCGACCTTCTTGTAGTGGTTCGCGCGGTCCCAGAGGAGGGTCACGGCGATGTTCTTCAGGCCCAGCGTCGCGAACCGCATCGTCTCACTCGTCGGATCGACCTCCCCGAGGTTGGCCTGCGAGAGTCCGTAGGTGGACCGCAGCCGCGCCAGCAGCCCGCCGGAACTCGTCGAATCGGCCGGCTGGCTGAGCGCCGACAGCGGCACCAGGAGCACCGCGATCGCGACCAGCGCGAGGAGCGTGCCGGGCCGGAGGCCTAGCCAGGTCTGCTCATTTCGGGAACCCCGCTGCGATGCGGTCATGACGCCACCTCCCGTGCTTTCAGGCAGAACACGCCCGCGATGAAGCAGGCCAGCACGTACCCGAAGGTCTCGGCCCCGTGGGCGGCCAGCAGGTCGCCCGGAATGTCGAAGCCGCCGGCGACGAAGTCGCTGGTGCCGAGCGACGCCAGCGACGGAAAGATGCTCGCCGCGAGTCGCATCGGGGCGAGCAGCACCGTGTCGAACACCTTCATCACCTGCACGGCCGGCGTGGGATCGAGTTCCAGGGTGATGCTCGTCTGCGTGACGATGCGGTAGAGCGATTCGATCGGCCCGCCACCCGGCACGATCGAGGCATCGCCCGTCACCTGGCTGATGAACAGCCGGGCGATGAAGTCGCGAAACTGGCCGACCAGCAGCGTGGCGAGCGCCGCCACGAGGGCCACCGGACCGGACAGGAACGTGCTGAACATCACCCCGAGCGCCGTGCAGATGAGCATCGAATACCAGATGCCGAGGCAACTCTTGGCGTAGTTCACGGCAAACGACCCGTCGCCGGCCCGGAGATAGAAGTCGGCCTGCGCCACGCCGTAGTACTGGGCCGGCTCGAGGCACTGCAGCCAAACCTCGATCCGGCCGTCCGACACCAGGTCGTCGAACAGGTCGACCTCCCGCAGTGAACCGTCGGCCATCACCGTGTTGATTCGACGGGAGATCAGCAGCGAGTCGATCGTGTGCTCACGGGCGACGATCGGCAGCGACTCGCTCCGGAGGCTGCTCGTCGGGTTGCGGACCTGGATCGTGCCGTGAATGCCGTCCTCGATGTTGCCCTTGTAGGTGCGAAACACGCGGACGATCATCTCGAGCGGCAAGCCGTCCGGAAACCGCTCCGGCGTGACACCCTCGAACGTCCAAATGGCCGCGGCCGCGGTGCCCCCCTCGATGTACTGACGATACGACCACTCGGCCCCCACGCTGATGCCCTTGATGGCGGGCCGGCCTTCGCGATCGAGAAACCGGAGCCTGCCGCGGAGCGGCCGCCTCGCCTCCAACAGCCCAAGCGGCGCCCCGACTGCGTAGGTCCGCTCACCCGATCCGGCCGTGCCCGTCACCGTGATGCGGTGGCGGTGTCCGTGGGCGGTCTCGGCCACACCCCCGCCGCGGCGATCGAGCACCACGCGATGGCGGTGCCCGCGGTCGAGCGACGTGCGGCCCTCCGCTCCCGACACCGTCCCCTCGCCGTCGGTGACGTCAAACACGTCCGTCGCGTCGAGGACGTGACCGTGACTCACACTGCGAACCACAAACGCCCAACCTGCGAGCCCCATGATCGCCAGTAGGCACGTGCCCACCGCGGCGAACCCGACGATCCTGCCGAGCACGATCTCCGCCGTGCGGACCGGCTTCGTGGTCACGGTCTGGATCGCCCGCGACTTGATGTCGGCCGGCAGGCTGAAGACGGCCAACACGAGCGTCACCAGACAGACGAGAAGGTTCGTGGCCGCGAGGATGAAGCCCACGTAGAGCCGACGCGGATCGACGCTGGCCGGATCGAGGAACCAGCCGGCGAACAGCAGGATCAGGGCGAACAGCGCCAGCACGACGAGGACATTCCGCCGAAGCGATTCCTGGATCGCCAAGCGGGCCAAGGCCCAGACCCGCCGCGGCGAGATGGCCATGATGTCGGCCAACCCGGCGAGCACGCCCCGGTAGACCCGATCGCCTCCGGCCAGCGGTCCGTTGCCGATCGACTGTGCCAGCCACGTGAGCAACGCCGCCACGACCGCGGCGACTCCGGCGGCAGCCAGATACTGCAGGACGGCGAGTCCGATCCAGGACGCGAACCTCGGGATTTCCTGTTCCAGGACCATGCGTGCCGCTCACTCCGCCCGCGGTGCGGCCGACTCGGTGCGGCGAGCACGGCGGCCCGGCCGGGCTTCCGTGTCCCGTACCACCTCGAGGAACAGGTCCTCGAGCGTCGTCCTCGGGTTGCCGATGTCGATGTCGCCGGCACCGTGCCGCTCGAGCACCGCCTTGACCTCGGCCGCCGCCGCCGGCGAAAGCCCAGTGGCCTGAATCTGTGTGACCCCCGTGACCCGGAGGAGATCCTCGACGCGGCCAAGTTCCTTCAGTTCGCCCTGATGAAGGACGGCAATGCGGTCGCAGACGTCCTCGACGTCGGCGAGCAGGTGCGAGCACATGATCACTGTCTTGCCCCGCGACTTCAGGTCGATGATCAGGTCCTTCATCTCCCGGGTGCCGATCGGGTCGAGGCCGCTGGTGGGTTCGTCGAGGATCACGAGTTCGGGGTCGTTGATCAGCGCCTGGGCAACGCCGATCCGGCGAGTCATGCCCTTGGAATACTCGCGGAGCTGCCGCTTGCGGTCTCGGGTGAGACCGACCATCTCGATCAGGGCCGCCGCGCGCCGCCGCCGCTCCTCCGGATCGAGGCCGAAGAGCCGGCCATAGAAATCGAGCGTCTCCTCGGCATCGAGGAATTTGTAGAGATACGACTCCTCGGGGAGGTAGCCGATTCGTTCGTTCTTCGAGACGTCGGTGGCGGCTCGGCCGAAGACCAGCGCCTCACCAGACGTGGGAAAGATCAGGCCAAGAAGCAGTTTGAGCGTCGTCGTCTTTCCCGCACCGTTGGGGCCGAGCAAACCGAAGATCTCGCCTCGCCGCACGTCGAGGTCGAGCGGCTTGAGCGCGGTCTTCTTGCTGCGGCCCCAGAAATCTCGATAGACCTTCGACAGGTTGCGGGTCTCGACGACGACATCGGACGCGTCGCGTCGGGATTCCGATCGGGTTGTCGCCGGGGCCATCTGATTCACGGGCTGGTTCCCTCAAAAAAAGCGTTCACCGACGACCGGACTGCCTGCGGTCGCATTCTGTCGGTTGTATCGCATCGCTCAGCGATGTGGAGTGGCTGGCCGGAATGCCCGGCAACATGCGGCCGCGGCGTCACCCACTGAGGGGACTGTCCAAGCCATCTTGACACCTCCCCTACACACCAACGACATTAAACATGAGATTGAGTCTCAAGGTCGCTTCTGGTATCTATTTAATGCATTCTCAAGTGTTTTAATGCGTGAAAGCTCAAGAAAACGAGGGCGCTTGCAGTCTGGTGAAACCGCGAACACACGTCGTCTCATAGGCTTCAGCCTCGTCGAACTCCTGGTCGTGGTGGGCATTCTTGGCACGCTGGCGGGCATGCTGCTCCCGGCCGTGCAATCCGCTCGCGAGGCAGCTCGACGCACGGCCTGCAGCAATAACCTCCGACAACTCGGAATCGCGATCTCGAGCCACGAACTGGCCACCCGACGGCTGCCGGCAAGTTGCCTCTGGTCCGGAACCAGCACCACCGACGCCTCGTCCAACGCGGTGTGGTCGGCCCAGGGAAGGCTGCTTCCATACCTCGAAGAATGCACGATCGGGGCGGAAGTTCATCGGCAGCTTGCGATTCCCTACAGCCACGCGACGCTCCCTACGGGCGAGCTGATCTCGGGGCTGCGCCTACCAGCCCTGCTCTGCCCGTCAGAGCCGAACATCCAGGTCCGCAGAAAAGCCGACGGAACGCCTGAGCAGGCGCCGCTCACCTACGCCGTCAATCTCGGCACCTGGCTCGTGTTCTCTCCAGCCACACGAAGCGGCGGCGACGGCGCGTTCTTTCCCAACAGCAGGCTCACGACCTCGGCCATCCGCGACGGCCTCTCGAAGACGCTCGCGATGGCGGAGGTCAAGACCTACACGCCCTACTTTCGCAACGCGGGCCATTCAGCACCATCGCTGCCGATCGACCCGGCAACAATCTGTGGCATGGGGGGCGACTTCAAAAACGACCTGCCGACGGCCGGAACAGGCCACACGGAATGGGCCGACGGCCGAAGCCACCAGACGGGTTTCACCGCTGCGTTCCCACCCCAGGCGGGCGTTGGCTGCGTCAGACCATCTGGCAGCTACGATATCGACTGGACGAATCAGCAGGAGGCCAAGTCGCTCACCATTCCAACGGCGGCGGCTGTCACGGCCCGCAGCCATCACGCCGGCGTGGTCATCTCGGTGATGCTCGACGGCAGCGTTCACCAGATGGCCCAATCCGTCTCGCTGAAAACGTGGCAGGCACTGGCGACGCGGGCCGGTGGCGAAACCGACACCCCGTGAGCGGTCGCCAACCCCGGCCATCAGCCGCCAGAAGAGTCGGTCGCTGGCGGATGGCGCTTGGTCGACTCTTCGACGAAGCGTCGGGCCATGGCCAGTTCGGCGGCGTTGAACACGGGGCGGTCGGGAACCGACGACCCCGTGATCTCGATGACCTCGGCGGCCAACTGGTCCCACGAGCGTCCGCTCGACAAGTGCCATGCGACGGCCTGGGCGACATTCTGAGTGAGCATGCCCCTCGACAAGGCCTGGAGCAGGTCTGCCACCCGAGGATCGGCGGAAACCTCGGCAAAGGCGACCATTCGGTAGGGAATCTTGGAGTGCGGCACTCGCTTGCCGTGATCGAGACACACCGTGGGGATTCTCACAACCCGGCTCTTCGACGGCAGCACGACGAACACAGGCGGCTGATCGGCCGACTGTACCGCCATGTGACCGGCACCGTCAGTCACGCCTGCGGGCGCACCCTCGACCATGCGGTCCATCAGTGAGCGGACGGCCACCTTCGCCACGGGCCGAGGCCTCAACCATTCCGCCACATCCTCGCCGTGCAGTGCGTAGACGCATTGGAGCGACCAGGGAGCTTCTTCTTCCATCCATGAGCGAAACACCGTCCAGCGTGGGTCGTGGACACCGTAGACCTCGCGGGCAACCCAGCACATGCCCATGCCACCACCCATGCCCATACCACCACCCATGCCACCCATGCCACCGCCCATTCCGCCGCCGCCCATGCTCTGCATGCCGCCGCCCATGCCACCGCCCATTCCCATGCCACCCATGCCGCCACCCATGCCGCCCATGCCACCACCCATGCCCATCTGCGCGAGCACGGGAACCGCCCCGAACGACGCAGGCAGACACAGCGTCTGCGGCCGCTCCGTGCGATTGGCGACGATCACCTGCGCCGAGCGTGAATCGTTTGGAATGAACTTCACGTCGACGAGTCCCGCCGCCTCGGCAGCGAGCACGTCCTGCGCTGCCGCGGCCGACGGCGTGGCGACCTGCCTCGAATCACGGGCAAACGCGGAGGCACCGAGCGCCGCCGTCAGGGGCAGCGCGAGCAGGAAACGCATCGTGACCATGGTCAGACCTCGTGGTGGCGGGGGCGACCCCGCTGGAAGACGTTCTCAGGCGGGCCGCGATCGGCCGGCGCAAACGCCGCCCACAAGTATGCAATCGGATCGCGGCGCCGAGAAAAAGCCGATTTCGCCCGAAGAAATCGGTGGTGCCGGATGTGCCGGGGATGACGGAAGCGATTGCGGGCCGAGCGACCCGAAACTACCGCTTGGAGAACTGGGTGCCACGGCGGGCGCCGCGGAGTCCGTACTTCTTCCGTTCCTTCATCCGGCCATCGCGGGTCAGCAGGCCACCCTGACGCAGCGGTTCGGCCAGTTCGGCATCAAACACCTTGAGGGCCCGGGCGATGCCGAGTCGGCACGCACCGGCCTGCCCCGTCGGGCCGCCGCCATCGACGGTGATCGTCACCTTCACGTCGGCCCGCTTGCCGACCTGTTCGAGAGCCCCGGCCACGAGAGCCCGGTCCTTGATGGTGGGGAAGTAGGCATCGAGATCGCGGCCGTTGACGGTGATTTCGCCACCACCGGCCTTGAGCCGGACGCGGGCTACGGCGGTCTTTCGACGCCCCGTCGCAATGATCTCATCGCCTCGCCGCGCCGACTTCACGCCCTGCTCAACCGCCATCGTCGTGCCTCGCTCACCCTGGAAGTTTGAAATACCGTGTGTGTTGTTTCATCGTCCGACTGTCCGACAAAGCGGCCGCTTTCAGCCAACCCGCCGATTGCCGCGGCGTTCAGGCGCCGAGATCGATCGGCTCCGGCTGCTGCGGCTGGTGGGGATGCTCACTGCCTGCATACACCTTCAGTTTGTCGAGCATCTTCCGACCGAGCCGAGTCTTCGGGAGCATGCGGCGCACGGCCTCTTCGATGATCAGTTCGGGGCGGCGATCGCGGCGGTGCTCCGCGGTTTCCGACTTCAGCCCCTGATAGCCTGTGTACCACCGATACAGCTTCTGCTGCCACTTCTTGCCGCTGAACTCGACCTTGTCGGCATTGATCACGACCACGTGGTCGCCGGTGTCGACATGCGGGGTGTACGTCGGGCGGTGCTTGCCCATGAGCACCATGGCGATGGCGCTGGCCAGCCGGCCCACGCGACGCTCGCTGGCGTCGACGACCCACCACCGCTGCTCCACCTCGCCGGGCTTGGCCATGTACGTTTTCATCTGTCGCTCGACCGTCCGTCTCTCGATTTTCAGGGGACTGGGCTACCTCCGGCCGCCTGCCGGGGAGAACCGGGGAGACTAACAATGCCGTGGTTCGCGGGCAAGCCGCAAGGCCGCAGAACGGCGAAAACTGGCCCGATGGCACGGGGGCCCGCCGGCTCTCCGGGCGGTAGCACGTGGACGCGACCACCCGCCGAGGCAAGAATCGTCGATCCCCTGCCTTTTCATCACCCCCGCTGAACGCCACCGCATGAAGGTCGCAGTCCTCAAGGAAACCTTCCCGGGAGAACGCCGCGTGGCAGCCGTGCCGGCCGCGGTTCCAGCCCTCGTGAAGGCGGGCCTCACCGTGGCCGTCGAGGCCGGGGCCGGGGCCTCCGCCGGCTTCTCCGACGACGACTATCGCACCGCCGGCGCCGAGGTGGTGTCGCGGGAACAAGCCCTCGCGGCCGACGTCGTCCTGGCGGTTCGCGTCTGCGGTGCCGCCGGCAGCGGCTGGCCCGCCGACCGGGACCGCCTGCGGGCGGGTGCCGTGCTCGTGGGACTGTGCGACCCGCTCTCGTCGCCCGACGCCTGCCGCGAAGCAGCCGATCACGGCGTGACACTGTTCGCGCTCGAACTCGTTCCCCGCATCACCCGTGCCCAGAGCATGGACGTGCTCTCCAGCCAGGCCAACATCGCCGGCTACCGGGCCGTGATCGTGGCCGCCGCCGCGCTGCCGAGGATCCTGCCGATGATGACGACGGCCGCCGGCACGCTCACGCCCGCCAAAGTGCTCGTCCTCGGAGCAGGCGTCGCCGGCCTGCAGGCGATCGCCACCGCGAAGCGACTCGGCGCCCAGGTGAGCGGGTACGACGTCCGGCCGGCCGTCAAGGAGCAGGTGCAGAGTCTGGGCGCCAAGTTCGTCGAACTCCCGCTCGAGACGGGCGGCAGCGAGGCGGCCGGTGGCTATGCCAAATCCATGGGCGAGGAGTTCTATGCCAGGCAGCGCGAACTTCTGGGCAAGGTCGTGGCCGATTCCGACATCGTGGTCTGCACCGCCCTGATCCCCGGCCAGAAGGCGCCGGTGCTCGTGACGGCCGACATGGTGCGACGGATGCGGCCAGGCAGCGTGGTCGTCGACCTCGCGGCCGAGCGTGGGGGCAACTGCGAAGGCTCGAAGCCCGACGAATCCGTCGTCGTGAACGGCGTCACGATCCTCGGCCCCACGAACCTGCCGGCCGACGTGCCCTTCCACACCAGCCAGCTCTACTCGAAGAACATCGTCACGTTCCTCACGCACCTGGTGAAGTCGGGCCTGCCCGACGTCTCGCCCGACGACGAAATCTGCCGTGACACGCTCGTCGCCCGCGGCGGCGAGCTCGTCCACCCGAGGGTTCGTGAGCGGGCCGGTCTGCCATCTCCCGCCCCCGCATCGCCCCCGCAGCCCTGAACCCCGCGTCACCCCGTACGGAACGCCCATCATGCCGACCTCGCAGCTGATTCCGCTCCTCGCCGAGGCGACCGCAGCCGAAGATCCGGCCACCCGGTTCATCCGGCTGCTGACCGTCTTCCTGCTGGCGATGTGGGTGGGCTTCGAGGTGATCACGAAAGTGCCGCAGCGGCTCCACACGCCGCTCACCAGCGGCTCGAACGCGATCTCGGGCATCACCGCGGTGGGTGCGATCGTCGTGGCCGGTGCCATGGCCACCCGCTTCGGATCGCTGCTCGGACTGCTCGCGGTGATCCTCGCCATGATCAACGTCGTCGGCGGGTTCGTCGTCACGCATCGGATGCTCGAGATGTTCAACCCGAAGAAAAAGTAGCCGCATGTCGAGCCAGGCCTGGATCAACCTCGCGTACCTCGCGGCCTCGATGCTGTTCATCGTGGCCTTCAAGCTCATGACCGGCCCGCGGACGGCCGTGAAGGGCAACTACCTCGGCGCCGCCGGCATGGCGATCGCCCTGATCGCCGCCTGCTGCGAGGGTCCCGTCGTGGAGCGGTTGCGTGCGGTCGGTTCGGGAGGTCTCGTGTCGGTCGCGGTCGCGGCGGCCATCGGCTCGGCCATCGGCGCCGCGATGGCGGTGAAGTATCCGATGACGGGCATGCCGCAGATGGTGGCCCTGCTCAACGGCTTCGGCGGGGCCGCCTCGGCCCTCGTCGCCGGCGCCGAGCTCTGGAACATGACGGCCGCCGCAAACAGCACCGCCCCGGCCGCTGCCGAACTCGCGGCGGCCAACCTCGCCCCGTGGACCCAGTTCGCAATCGCCACCGCCCTCACAGGGCTGATCGGCGCAGTCACGTTTTGGGGAAGTTTCGTCGCCTTCGCCAAGCTCGAGGAGCTGCCGCGATTCAAGCAGGCGTGGACCAATCCGAATCGTCACTGGATCAATCTGGGGCTCGCTCTGATCACGCTGCTGCTGATCTGGGGGCTGTGCGTCTATCCGCGGTCCGTCCTTCTCTACTGGCTGCTCGTGATCGTCGGCAGCGGACTTGGCTGCACGCTCACCATGCCAATCGGCGGCGCCGACATGCCGGTCGTGATCTGCCTCCTCAACAGCTACTCGGGTCTGGCCGCCGCCGCGGCCGGGTTCGTGATCGACAACTCGGTGCTCGTGATCGCAGGTTCGCTGGTGGGTGCCTCGGGGCTGATCCTCACGGCGATCATGTGCCAGGCGATGAACCGCTCGCTCGTGGGAGTGCTCTTCGGCGGCCTCGGCACGACCACCGCGGCCAACGCCGACGACGTCTATGCCGGCAAGGTGAAGAGCGCCAGCGCCGAGGAGATCGCGATGGTGCTCGAGAACGCCAACCGCGTCGTGATCGTGCCGGGCTATGGTCTGGCCGTCGCCCAGGCCCAGCATGCGGTCCGCGAACTGGCCAACGCCCTGGAGAAACGCGGCTGCACCGTCGAGTACGCGATCCATCCGGTCGCCGGCAGGATGCCGGGTCACATGAACGTGCTCCTGGCCGAGGCCGACATCCCATACGAGAAACTCCGGGAGATGGACGACATCAACCCGACGTTCCCCGAAACCGACGTGGCCATCGTGATCGGGGCGAACGACGTGGTGAACCCGGCCGCCCGCACCGACCCCAAGAGCCCGATCGCCGGCATGCCGATCCTCGACGTGGACAAGGCGAAGACGGTCGTGGTCGTGAAGCGATCGCTGTCGCCGGGCTTCGCCGGCATTCCCAATCCGCTGTTCGCCGCCGACAACACGCTGATGTACTTCGCCGACGGCAAGAAGGCGATCCTCGATCTCACCGCGGCCCTCCAGCGGGCCTGACGTCGTTCGTCGCCGCGCCGCTCGGGGC
>Ga0315904_10001987_pt1 | contig 32099 bp, 51 predicted proteins | sample LakEriMetagenome_6_FD_203529 | JGI IMG/M metagenome (GOLD analysis project Ga0315904, IMG submission 203529) | Freshwater fungal communities from buoy surface, Lake Erie, Ohio, United States - Buoy 12 MA120 | ecosystem: Environmental > Aquatic > Freshwater > Lake | place: USA: Lake Erie, Ohio...
TGAGACTGGCGCGAGTGGTGAAAAAATGCGCATAACCTCTGGCGGCAACCTCCTAGTCGGCACAACCTCAGACAACGGAGCAAGGTTGCAGGTTAGTGGTGACCAATTCATAAACGCTACCCAAACATATGCATTAAGCCTAAACAATACGGCTCAAGATGTTAGAATGCAGTTGCAAGTAAATGGCACGCAGACGTTTCAATTGTCTTCGTCTAGTAGCCAAGTGAATATCTTTGGAACTGCTAATATTCCAATGATATTTTACACAAACTCAACCGAACGAATGCGCATCACCTCCGGCGGCAACGTCTTGATTGGAACGACAACGGATGTAGGTGCTAGATTACACGTTAACGGTGATATTAGAACAGCGGCGCCTAGCGGTGGCAGCGCCGTAAACTGGAAACTTGGAACGGCTAGAGGTGGAACGATAACACCTAACGCAATAGTACGCGTAGAAATTGCCGGCGTTTTAGTAGATTTGGACGCGAGATATGTATAAAATTTAAACAATCATAAAAATGAAATCAATTGAACCTATTCAAATCTGGAAAAACGGCGAAAGCCAAGAGGCTAACTTATTAAACGCCGTAATTATTAACGACAACTTGGCAACGTCTTGCACGTTTTATTATCAGCTTTGCTCAAGCGGTGAAGGTACTGAGGCAATGCCTTTAATTATCGGTCAAACGCTTGCGGACGGAAACGTTACAATGGCTGGAGACGATTATTTAAACTGGGACGATTCAAATGACCAAGCATATTCCTATATTGCCGAAAAATTAAACCTCACCATTATATGAAAGTCAATTTAGCGATTGAAATTAAAGACATCGAAGGAAACCCATTGCAAGGCGAGCCAATGCTTTTATCCAAGCTAGTTGGAAACGCTCTGTTTACCGCCGAGGAAAAAGACGACCCAATTCGCGTTTACGAGTTGGCAAAGAAAATTTACTATTCTGAGGGCGAGATTGAGATGACCAAAAGCGATGCCGATTTGATTAAGGACAAGGTAAAGGCTAAAGGCTTTACTGTGCTTGTTTTAGCGCCTTTATTTGAGGCTTTAAGCGACAAGTAAGGGTAAACCATTACCGAGAATTTAGAGGGCTAGAAATAGCCCTTTTTTTATTGCTTTAAAATGACTTATTTTTGGTAAACGAAACGCTATTAAATGAAATGAATATTTTCCAAAAGGACGAAATAGGACTACCAAGCACACTTGCGGCAATTATTGCGAACGTGTTTCAAAGTCTGGATTTAATGAACATAAATATTTTCCTAACGGTGATTATTTCTTGTCTTTCAATCGTTTGGCTAATATTCAAGATTAAAAACGAAAAGGCTTTATTTGAGCAGCGCAAAAATGAAAAAGGGAAGTAACTCAAATTTAAAGCCAACATCATTTGGCAAGCGTCGAAATGGCAAAGCCAAAAAGGCTTATTCAAAGAGCCAGCAAAAACCTAAAACCTATAGAGGGCAAGGACGATGAAACGATTTTTTAGTTGGTCAAAAGGATTTTTTAGCGAAAACGGCGAAGCATCTAGCAAACGCCTTGTTGGAGTGGCCAGCGGAATAACTTTATGCATTACTTTGTTTTTAAATCAAAATGAGCCGCTTGTTTATTCTGTTGCTGCATTATCGGCCGCAGCTTTAGGAATAACCGCAGCCGAAAAGATATTTAAAAAGCCAAACAATGAAAATAAGTCCTAATTTAAATCTAGCTGAAATTACTAGAAGCGACACGGCCAAGCGTAATGGAATTGACAACACGCCAACCGCCGAGCATTTAGAAAATTTCAAGCTTTTAGCGGAAAGAGTTTTTGAGCCTATCCGATTGCATTTCAATACGCCTATTTTCATAAGCTCTGGTTACCGCTCAAAGGAGCTAAACGATTTTATAAAGGGTAGCGCATCTTCTCAGCATTGCAAAGGGCAAGCCATTGACATCGATATGGATGGCGGAAACGGACAAGTTACCAATCGAATGGTCTTTGACTTTATCAAAAACAAGCTAGATTTCGACCAACTTATCTGGGAATTTGGAACGGATTTTAATCCTGACTGGGTTCACGTTTCTTTCGTTAAATCTGGCAATAGAAAGCAAAAGCTAAAGGCCGTTCGGTCTGGAGGCAAAACAACCTACATCCCTATTTAATGGAATTAACTAAAATTGCACGCAACGTGCATACAATCGCCCTAAGCAAGGACGAAAACCGATTAGCCTTACTTAGCGACTTGCATTGGGATAATCCTAAATGCGACCGCAAAATGCTAAAGGCGCATTTGGAATATTGCAAAGAGAATCAAATTCCAATCTTTGTAAACGGCGATTTCTTTTGTTTGATGATGGGGAAATATGACCCTAGAAGAAATAAACAGGACATTTTACCAGAGCATAACAAAGCAAACTATTTGGACGCGGTGATTGAAACGGCCGTTGATTGGTGGTCTCCTTACGCGCATTTGTTAACTGTTATTGGATACGGAAACCACGAAACCGCAATTATTAAAAACCTAGAAACAGACCCTTTGCAAAGATTTGTCGATTTGCTCAATTACACTAATAAAACAAACGTGCAAACTGGCGGTTATGGCGGTTGGCTTTTACTTAAATACTCAATTTGGGAAAACACCCATATGAGTAAAAATATTAAGTATTTCCACGGCTCAGGAGGGGGGGGTATTGTAACAAAAGGCGCTATTAACTTGACCAGAGCGCTAGAAACTTACGAAAATATGGACGTCTTTATTATGGGCCATATTCACGAAAACGCAAGCCGTAACGACGTTCGCGAAATAATGGAATACAATCCCGGAAAGAGGATTTACGAATACAAACACAAACAAATTCACCTTGCAATTACTGGCTCGTATAAAGAAGAGTATCAAGACGGAGCCTTTGGGTGGCACGTTGAACGCGGAGCGCCTGTTAAACCTGTTGGCGGTCGAATACTTACGCTAAACGTAACTAGGGAACGCGAAGAGGGAAAACAGAGTTATGAGTTGTTAATCGATTCTTGTAAATTTCCGTTATGAAAGCAATACTAGAGTTTAACCTACCAGAAGAAAGTTACGAATACAATGCGGCTAGAGAAGGCACTAAATATCGTGGCGTATTGTGGGAGCTAGAACAATGGATGCGAGCCAAGTTAAAGTTTGAAGATTTAAGCGATGGCGCTTACGATGCTATAAAAGAAACAAGGGAACAGTTACAGGCGTTGTTGCAAGACGAAAACATTGATATTTACGAATAATATGCCTTTACCTAAACCTAAACCCGGAGAAAGACAAAACGATTTTGTCGCTAGATGCATTACCGACCCAGTAATGGAGCGAGAATTTCCGCGACAAGACCAGCGCGTTGTTATTTGTTACGTTCAATATAGAGGCAAAAAGAAATGAGACATTTACTAGACGACGAAAGAATTAGGATTGCCGTAATTAGCTTTTTAATAGGCGTTATTTTGGCTTTTGTGGTATTCCCAAGGCCAGAATTTGAAACAGTATATAAAACGGAAATTAAAACAGAAACGGACACGGTTTTTGTAAGCCAAAAGGATACTATTTATGTGCCAAAAACAAAGATTAAAACGGAAGTTTTAAGGGATACGGTGCTAATCGATTTTAAGCCTAAAATTAGCCAGTTTAACGCGTCTTTTCCTTTTGAGTATGGAAGTACTAACGTGAGCGGAGAAGTCCTCGGAGAGGTGCTTAAAATGACCGCTACAAACGATTATAAAATACCGGTGGTAACTAATACGATAACCGAGACAAAAACCGAGACCATAATTAAGAAGAGCAAAGGGATTTATTTAGGCGCAAACGTAAACTCTTTGTTACAACCAAGCGCCAACGTAAGCTATTTGGACAACAAGTATTTATTTAGTTACCAATACCAGCCTTTGCAAAGAGTTCACCAAATCGGCGTTTCTAAAAAGTTATTTTGAAGGTAAAAAACTGCAAAATTTACCCGCGTTATTCGAAAGATTTCCGATAACGTTAAACATTTTTTACAAAACGCGCCAAATTGTAATCTATGTTTTACAAATTTTTAACGCTTTTCCATTTATGGGACCCGTCTAGTTCGTCGTAATTACGTTTTGAATTTTCAATTACTTTTAACAAAACAAGGTATCCGATTAAATCATTAACAACGTCTTCGTCGTCCTTTTCTAAAGAGCCGTTTTTAATTCGTTTTAGCTTATCGTCAATCCTTACAAATAAAGCTTGTTTTGGCGTTAGCTTGCTAAATACACCAAGCGGCTCAAGCGCTGAGTTGCCGTACTTTTGATTTTTGCTTATTAATAGGTCTTTAATCTCAATTAAGACCTCAGATACTTGGGTGCTAAATTCCATTATGAGTAAAGCCAGATTACGAACACGGCAAAGGCAACCGCGCCAAGTACAACAAATAAAAACTCTTTAAAGCCTTTCATAAACCTTTTTAAATGAGGTGAAGCGTTCGCCTTTCAAATACTGGGAAGTTCGAAACTTAGACCGACCTTTTTTAACCAATAAGCCGTCCGAGAATAAAACGTAAAACTCGTTTTCGGCAAATACCTCGTTAAACTCTAAATAGTCCCAATACCATTCCGCTGGCTTTCTGTTTTCGTCAATTACCCGGCTGGCATTTCCGTAGCCAAACGGATTTAAAACTTGGGTTTCGTCCATTGTTTTTTTTTTGCAAGTTATAGCCGAAAAAACGGCATTTGAGAAAAAAATTAAAATTTGTTGAAAATATTTTTAGGAATTGTTTGGAATCTAAGAAATAAGTAATAATTTTACATCAGTTATTCATTTAAACCCTAACGCAATGACAACTCTAACACCAAAAAAACCAGTAAACGCTAACCTTTACCAGTACTATTACCCAACTAAAATTTTGCAATCTAGATTAGATTATTTTGTTGGCTACTTAAATTCTGGTGATTCTCAGTTATCAGATACTAGAAAAAAGGATATTACACTAACAATTCGAGAATTGATTTACGAATTGAATTACAGAAAAGCTCAAGAATTAGAAACTGGAAAAACTTGGGAAATGGATTTTGCAAATGCTGAGGAAATTGAGGAAATGAGAGAGATTTTAAAAAAGCAACACAATCCAGCTCTTAGATAAATAAAACGGCCCCTCGGGGCCTTTACCTAAACTTTAAATCCTATGAATTACGACGAGCAAAATTATTATGACCAAGAAATCGAATTTGAGTACGAAGGCAAAACGTACTACTGGACTGGCGATTACTCGGTTACCAACTGGGGCGAAGACGATACCGATGTTTGTCCGGGATACGGCGAAACCGAGGTAACTATTGACCACACGGCAAGCCTTTCGTTTAACGACGAAATAACCGACGAAGTAATTGAGGTAAAACCAACGCCAAGCTTATTGGCAGAAATTGAAATTGAAATTGAACGTAACCTTTAAAACTAAACACCTATGAAAGAATTAATTAAAATCCAGAGCGAGCTAAAGGCTCCAAAGAATCAGTTTAACTCATTTGGCAAATACAAGTATCGCAGCTGCGAGGATATTTTGGAGGCGGTTAAACCTTTGCTTTTGAAATATGAATGTACGCTAACAATTCACGACGAAGTTAAAGAAGTTGGCGGCTTGGTATTTATCGAGGCGACCGCTAGTATTCAAAAAGATTTAGAAGGCCGCACGGTTACCGCGCAAGCTGGAATTGACCCAAACCGCAAAGGGATGGACATCGCGCAAAGTTTCGGAAGCTCAAGCTCATATGCGCGAAAATATGCGCTTTCGGGTCTGCTTTTAATCGAAGATAGTCACTTGGACCCAGACGCAAGTAATGACCACACGGCAAAGGCTCCGGTTAAGGTAGCACCTACAGACGAACAATTCGCATACATTGTACGGTATTTAAACGGAACGGAAGCGCAACGCAAACAAGCTTTGGAGGCAATGACCAAGTACAATTTTAACAAAGAGCAAAAAGAAACTTTAGACGGACTTATTTAATGGCAAATTTATATGAAATAACAAGGGACGCGCTAGAGTTAGCGTCCCTATTGGAAACTGAGGAACTAACGCCAGAGTTGGAGCAAGCTCTAGTAATTAACCAAGAGCAACTCCAAACCAAGGCTGGCAATTATGCCAAGGTAATCGCTAACATCCAGAGCGATGCGGACGCAATCGACAACGAAATAAAGCGTTTAAAGGCAATGAAGGAAAGTAAAGAGCGAGCAATTGACAGACTTAAAAACGCAGTTAAAAACGCAATGCTGGTAAGTTCAATCGAAAAAATAGAGTCTCCTTTATTTAAGTTAAGCATTCGCAAAAGTGAAGCGGTCGAGGTCGATATTGTTGAGGCTTTACCAAACGCATTCCAGAACGTTAAAAACGTCGTAACCGCGGACAAAGTAGCCATTAAAGAGGCAATTAAACGCGGCGAAAATGTTACTGGCGCAAGGCTAATTGAAAATTTTAACCTCCAGATAAAATGAGCAAAACCGCAGTCGATTACCTATTTGAAAAACTTTGGGCAACTCCAAAGGACAAATTCACTTGGCAAATGATTTTACAGGAAGCCAAGAAAAAAGAAAAGAGGCAAATAATTAAATCACACATTGATGCTTTTGATAATATCGTAGTTGATTTTAAAAAACAAGAATTTGCAGAACAATATTACCAAGAAACATTCGAAAAAGATGCCTGACATAACAATGTGCCAAGGGACAAATTGTCCCCAGAAAGAAACTTGTTATCGTTATACGGCAACGCCTAACGAATACCGGCAAGCATATTTTACGGAAGCTCCAATTAAAGACGGAAAATGTGAAATGTACTGGGGAGAGAATCAAATAAATATTTGGAATCAACTTAAAGAAATAATGCAATGAAATACTTAGGAAAAGAAATACAAAGACCTGGAGACCTTACGCCTAAAGGAATTCGGTCAACTTACCAAACTGAAAAATTACCTTTTAACGAAACTTTCGAACGTTTATGGCAGCTTTCAAATACGAAAAACTAACCCAAATAATTGAGGATTTGTATCTAAATGGATACACCAAAAACGCGATATCCAAGGCGATTGGATTAAGTCCTAACCAAGTTGCTTACATTCTTTACACTAAGCTTAGAATGCACGAAAAGGCGCCACGAATGGCAATAAGTACAAACCTTGTCGAGAATATGCCAAAGCAAGTAGTTAACCGTATTATCCAGTTAGCCAGCTGGGGTTATAACAAAAAGGAAATCGCAGAGGAAACGCGTTTACCTTATAACCGAGTCGATATCCTAATTAGAGAGGCAACTAAAAAAAATCTAATTAAAATTTTAGTTTAACCTTTGTTTTATAATTTATTCTTTAGATATTTCGAAAACTTAACAAAACACCAATGAAAAAAGCGACTAAAATTATCGGGAAAATCCTTTACACAATCCTAGCCTTTACGCCAATCTTTGCGCTTGGCTATTTACTTGGACTTAAATTACTTTAATCAAATAACACCTATGGAAAATTTTAAGATTACGACTAAACAGGTAATAAACTCAGAAATTGAGTTGCCTCAATTCTTTAGAGTTGGCGACCTAAATTATGTTAAGCTTTTAAATGACAATATTCACCTACACGTTAGTAAAGGAGAATTGAGGTTGGAGCTTTACCCAGACATCAAAATTAAACCTAACCGCGTCCTTTACTGGTTTGAAAACCACAATTGGGAGGAAGTTACAGAGGAGGAATTTTTAACTGCTTATTTTGAAACTAAATATTTAATCGAAAACCTTGGTATTATCTTATGAAACCAGATTCACAAAATGCTTTGATAAAAGGCTGGCTATTAAACGGCTATTCAATTACGCCAATGGAGGCTTTAAATATGTTTGGATGCTTTAGGCTATCCGCTCGCATTGCAAATCTCAGAGACGAAGGTTTTGCAGTTGTTACCGATATGGTAACTATTAACGATAAAAGAGTTGCACGTTATTACCTTAGCCGTTGAAATACAATAGCGACTTTAAATACGACCTAGAATTTGGCGTTTTAGAGGGTGAAACTTGGTTTGACGAAATAGTTTCCAATCGTAAATTTGAAGTCAAAACAGACCGATTAAGCGCGAAAACTGGTAACATTTACATCGAGTACGAAAGCCGAGGTAAACCCTCTGGAATTGTAACAACGCAAGCCGATTACTGGGTTTATAAGGTAACGGAAACAAAGGCAATTGTTATTAAGACCGAGGAATTGAAAACAATTGTAAGGCAATTAATTTTAGATAAAAAAGCAATCCCAAACGTTCGAGGCGGTGACAATAATACCAGCGTAGGCGTTTTGGTTAAAATCAAAGACTTAGTTTAATATGACAAAAGAGGAAATTGTAAAGGAGTTGCAATTTAGGGCAACCCAGAAATATTTAATTTACTTGGCGCTCCAAGAAATTATGCTAGACAATTACGAAGACTGCACGTTTTTAAAGGATTACGACCACGACCTTACCGTTAAGCATAAGAATATTATCAACTCTTTAAAACGCAATGCGACTAAAGCGTTTCGATTTCTTGAGGGATATGACGAAGGCGAGGCAACGATTAAGCAGTTTCACGACTTCGTTAAATTATTTGAACTCATCCACGAAGGAATAGACCGGGGGGGTGGGGTATATAATGAATGCCTAAATGCAGTTGAAAAAATATTGGATAAAGATGCGGAAATTTACGGAAACGGAGGCGGAGGTAATGCTAAACCTCTGGCGTGACCGATTGCCAGTAAAGGCAATAGCTTACGAAATGAAGCGCTCTTATAATTGCATTTTAATTCAACTAAAGAAGCGTGGTTTGATTGGATAACTAAAAAAGAGTTATATTTGTGTATCGAATTATTCCTGTGTGGTAGCGAGAATAATTCCATAGGTTGATACCTAACCGCCCGACTGACTACCACCAGTTGGGCTTTTTTATTTTATGCAAGGCAAAAAATCATTTGTGCTATATACCGACCAAAGAGAGGTATTTGACGAACTTACAGACGAAGACGCTGGCAAGCTTATTAAAATTATTTTTGCCTACGTTAATGACGAAAACCCAGAGGTAAACGACCGTCTTTTAAAGGTTGCATTTTTACCAATTAAGACTCAGCTAAAAAGAGATTTGGTAGTTTGGGACGAAAAGAAACAACAACGCGCCGAGGCTGGACGCAAGGGAGGTCTAGCAAAAGCTAGCAATGCTACATTTGCTACAAATGATTCTAGCAAAGCCAAGCAAAACCTAGCAAACTTAGCTGTTAATGTAAATGGTAATGTTAATGTAAATGATAATGTTAATGTAAATGGTAATGTAACAAATAAAGAAAGCGCTGGCGCACTTTTTTCTTTGGACGATGTCTATATTGATTTTAATAAAGAAAAGCCTTTAAAACGTCCTTACTTTGAGCGAATGAGCGTAGTACATTCAACGGATACCGAAACAATTAAAAGTTACTTTAAAAAATGGGTCATAATAAAAGAAGGCGAGCCAATGACAATTTCAAAAGCTGAAAACTCATTTAACCTTTATTTGTCAAATTATTTAAAAGGCAATTCTAAAACTCCAGATAAAAAAGAAAATTACAACGTATTCGAGGAAATTTGGCAAGACTTACAAAGAGAAAAAGAGCAACTAAAAAATCAAAACAATGAAGGAAACGATAATTAAGCATTTGAAAAAAATGGAATTTGTTTGCGGTTTAAAGCAATTTAAAGAGTATAAAAAAGAGGAGGCAACTGAGCTAATTAATTGTCTACACGACTTATTTAAAAAGTTTGGTTGGATGACTGAGCAAAGAGTTGATTACATTTTACAGGCTGGAATGCGTGGACAATATGGAGATTTTTATCACGTTAACGAGAAGACGGTGAACGGATGGATAACCCAGTATTACCAGCATCACCAAAGCCAAATCGTAATGGAAATCCAAAACCAAAACAACAAAGGCAAAGAGCCAAGCGCTGAGGAAATAGCTTACTGGATTGAAGTAGGTAAAAACATATTCCGCGAGAATTACCAGCACGCAAAAGATACCGGCTATTGCCTCGACCTAGCGGAGTGGGGAATTAACTGGTTTAACAAGTTTCAAGAAAAAGGTATTTTAAAGCCTTGGACTTTTAACGTTGAGGAAATTGAGCAAGACGTAAGGAAAGAATTGCGTTTAACTAAACATTGGGTTGAGGAGTCAACTGTAGGTGCCAAATCAAAGAATAAGATTTGGAAATTGTTTATTTTAGAGTCAATTCGAGAAAATAGAAACTTAGATAAATTAATTTAAATAAAGAGAGAAATGGAAAAGATTTACGGCGGAAACGCAAAGATTGTACAAACTAAGTTTGGCCAAATGATTAAGATTAGCCAAAGTCGAAGCGACCTAGAGAAGTTATTGAAATATTTAAACGATAACGATTTGGAATGGGTAAGCCAAGTAATGAAGGAAAAGCAACAAAAGGTTGAAGGCAAGCCGACTCATTATTTGGAAGTAGACGAATGGAAACCGAATGCAGTTAAAGAGAAAAACGAGTTTAAACCAGCAAATACAGAAAAGAAAATTTTAAATCAAGGACCAGAAAGAGCGAGAGTTACAAATGCTGGTTGGGAATTTGATTCACAATATGAAAAAGATGGAAAAGGATTACCGTTTTAGCATTAAAAAAGCGGATTTATTTAGCGCGGTTAATACTGCGTTAAGTATCTTCGCTCTAACTCATTTTAAGATGCCTTTTGGCTTTCTTTTTATGGTTTTGGTTGCATTGTACACTATTGCAATGGACTTCGTTTATAGAGCTTGTAAATGATTCAATTTAAGCTAAACGAAAAGCCTTTAAGCATAAACGGAGCCTATTTAGGTAGAAAGATAAAATCGGATGCTTATAGGCAACACGAAAAAACAATGCTTTTACAAATGCCAGCTGGAAAGGTTGACCCAACTATTATGCTTCGTGTAGAATTGTTTTTTGGATATAGTTCACAAGCGTCCGACATAGATAATGGGATAAAAGTTACGATTGACATAGCGCAAAAGAAATACGGCTTTAACGATAAAAACGTTTTTGAGTTGAACGTTCGCAAATGCATTGTAAAGAAAGGCGAAGAATTTATACAGATGGGAATCTATCCGCTTTTGCCATTTTAAACACCGAAAAAAAATATTATGGACAATTTTGATAAAATAGTTTTAGCCTTAAAAGATTTGGTAATTGAGTATAAAGACCAAAATCCAGAATGGATTGCAAACGAAATTTCTAATAGATTAAATTGTTACGTTATGTCAGATAGAGAAACAGAAAAAGAAAAACAATCTGGTATAAGGGATAATAGCATTACAATTTTAAACGTTTTGAATTCAAAATTTATTTAAACAAAATTAAGTTTTAATAAGGAAAACAATTTAAAAGTTATATTTGTGGAAACGAAACGAAAATGAGCTTAGAGGAAGGCCGACTAATTAGACGAACACGAAAGAGGCTTGGAATTAACCAAGTAGATTTGGCAAACCAAATTGGTTTAAGTCACCAACCGATTAATCAAGTCGAGAATGGCTTTGAGTCGATTAGCTTGTTTAACTTGCGTAAAATTTGCGATGCGATTGGATTAGAGGTTTTAATTCGTGAAAAGAATGGCTAAACAACTGCCAAAGAGTAAGCCAGATTATTCGCTGGAGATTAGATACAGATTAAGGGACGGCCAATGGTCGCCTTGGAGTAATAAAGGCAAAGGATATTTTATGAGTATGGAAATAGTCCAGCGCCAGATTAGATTGATTGCAGCGGCTTATCAAGGGAGAGAGAAAGAGGTTAAATTTGAATGGAACGGAAAGCTCTGCGATTTTACAGGTAATCCAACCGGAAAAGTAATTGAATTAAAATAGTTTTATTGGGTTTATGTTAACTGATAAAAGCCTTAGCCGATTGGTTAAGGTTTTTTATTTACCTTTGAACTGAATAAACAGATTATTTCAGATGGGACAAAATGGAGGCGCAAGACCGGGAGCTGGTCGAAAGTCAAAAGCAGACGAAATAAAGATAATTGAACAAATGGATGCAATTGCAGTTCCAGAGGAGGCTTGGAAAGCTCTTTGGAGCCGTTGCAAAGACGGTGACATTCAAGCAATTAAAACTTGGTTAAACTATCGTTTTGGAATGCCTAAGCAATCAATTGACGTAACAACACAAGGCGAAAAAGTAACGCCTCCAATTGAATGGATAAAATCCAATTAATAGACAAATACAGGCCTTTATTTTTAGAATGGCCACAAAATAGGTATTTCCTAATTACTGGCGGCCGAGGCTCTGGTAAGTCTTGGACGCTTTCCCTATTCCTTTTAAATCTAACTTACGAAGAGGGCCACGTTATTCTTTTTACTCGTTGGACTTTAACTTCGGCCTTTATTTCGATTATCCCAGAATTCATTGACAAAATAGAGTTAATGAATAAAGAAGGAGATTTTGAGATTACCCAAAGCGAAATTATAAATAAGGTCACAGGCTCAAAGATTCTATTTCGTGGTATTAAGACTAGCCAAGGCACGGCAACGGCTAACCTCAAATCAATCGCTGGAGTTACAACCTTTATTCTTGACGAATCCGAGGAACTAAATGACGAAGACGTATTCGACCGCATTGACCTTTCAATTAGAGCGGCAAATAAGCCCAACCGTGTTATTTTGGTAATGAATCCAAGTTACAAGTCGCATTGGATTTATAATCGCTTTGTGAAGCATAAAACTGAGAATTGTAGCTACATCCATACGACCTATTTAGACAACGAGCGCAACCTTTCGCAAAGCTTTATAGACCAAGCGCAAAGAGTTAAAGCGGAAAACCTCCATAGATACGAACATTTATTTTTGGGCAAATGGCTAGACGATGCCGAGGGTTTACTTTGGTCTAAACCTTTGATTGATAAAATTAGAGTTGCAGCCAAGCCAGATTTGGAGCGTATTGTTGTTGCGATTGACCCAGCCGCTTCCGCAAATCTAGAATCGGATGAAACCGGGATAATGGTATTGGGAAAAGATAGCCAAGGCAAAGGCTACGTCTTGGAGGATTTGTCCGGTAAGTATTCGCCTAATGAATGGGCAAAGGTTGCGAGCCAAGCGTTTAAAAATTGGGATGCCGATTGTATTGTTGCTGAAAAAAACCAAGGCGGCGATATGGTCGAAAGCGTTTTAAGGTCGCAGAGCGGCAACGCTAGAATTAAGCTAGTAACGGCCACAAAAGGAAAGTACGTCCGCGCAGAGCCTATTTATAGCCTTTATGAGCAAAATAAAATTTACCACGTTGGGAGTTTTCCGATACTAGAAAAACAAATGGTTACATTTGACCCGGACAAAGGCAAATCGCCCGACCGCGTGGACGCTTTGGTCTGGGGTTTTACTGAATTAATGTTAGGCACAAAATTCACCTTTTCAATATGACAAAAGAAAGTATTACGCTAATTCTATGGATTCTAATTTGCTATCTATTGGCATCCTTTGTTTTCCTATCTTTTAACGTTTTTGGTTGGGAGTGGTATGGCCGTCTTGGATTGGTTATAATGTGGTTTTGGGGAGTGGCTTATTTTGAAAAAAATATTTAATGTATATTTGTTAAAACGAATATGCTATGCTATTAAAGGCTCTAAGGTCGTACATTAATCCAGCGGTCATTTCCACGCCACAGGAACCAAATGCAAACCTCCTCAATCAAATCCTATATGGCCAATTTACGGCCTCAACGCTTGTTGTTTGGTACGACGCTAACCAACAAACATTTATCGACCAAGGTTACAAAGGCAACGCGCTGGTTTACTCAATCATTCGAAAAATAGCCGAGAAAGGTAAGCAATGCCCAACTTACGTTTATAAGGAAACAGAGGCAAGCAAAAGATACAGAGGAGCCAAATACACGACTAAGGAATTAAACCGCTTGCAGTCTATTGCAATGCGAAAAAAAGAATTAGAAGACGTTAATTATTCAGACCCAGTTAGCCAGCTTATTAAGAATCCAAACCCGATGCAAACTTGGGCGGAGTTTCTTGATAATATGCTTACTTGGTACAATACTAGCGGCGAAATATTTGTTTACGGTTTCCAACCTACTGAGGGCCTAAATAAGGGCAAAATTCAAGAGATGTACGTTATGCCCTCCAACTATGTGGAAATAGTTGCTGGCAACCTATTCGAGCCAGTACGCGGCTATAAATTGATTATTGGAGACCAAAACATTGAGATTCCAGCCGACCAAGTATTGCATCTAAAAACCACAAATTTAACTTGGGATTTGAATGGCGCACAACTTCGCGGAATGCCTCCGCTTTTGGCTGGTATTAAGACCTTGCAAGCTAACAACGAAGCGACAGAGGCAAAGCAAAAGACTTTCCAGAATGGCGGCGCAAAAGGTATAATTTCGCCTAACGTTCCTAATCCAGAGTTTTGGCCAAGTCCTGAGCAACGCGCTAAGATGGACGAAAGAATTGACGAGCGAATTAACGGAAGTAAAAACATTAATAAAATCGTTGCCTCTTCAATTCCTTTGCGTTACGATGCAATCGGTTTGTCACCTGTTGCAATGGATATTATTAACTCTCAGAATATGGACTTGCAAACGCTTTGCGGTTTGTGGGGAGTTAACCCGGTTTTGTTTAGCTCCAACGCTACCTTTGCCAATCTAGAACACGCGCAAAAGGCTTTGGTTACCGACGTTTTAATGCCGCAACTTCAAATGATTGAGGAGAAATTTACTGAGTGGATTGGTAGGTCTTACGGAATGAATTACGTTATTGATTTCGACATTTCTAGCTATTCCGAGTTACAACCAGACGTCCAAGTTATTCTAGACACATACGGTAAATCGCCTTACTTTACTGGCAACGAAGTACGCAGCTTATTGAACTGGCACGCGAGCGAAGACCCAGCAATGGACGTTCATTGGATTCCTAGCAACGTAATTCCAAGCGAGGAAGCTTTAGGCAATGCGACAACCGATTTTAGCGATTTCCAAGCGTAAAAAATGAGGCTTATTAATTATTCCAAGGTTAGAAGGTCGGCGCAAGCTGATTTAAAGAGATACGAACGCCTTGGAGTAAAGATGTTTACCGAGGCTCTAAAGCTTCAGTCTAAGCCTAACCCGTCGCCTTTGCCTATGCAAAAGGCATACATCGATTTTTATACGGTTGTATTTGTTGAGTCAGCTACAAAGGAATTTAACCGGATTCGCCAAGACAACCGCGAAAAGGCTTTCGTCCCAGACGATTTCTTTTTAAACACTTGGAAAGAGTGGATTAAGGATTGGGTTTTGCAAAACCTTAGTCAGCTAATTTTTGACGTTAATACCAATACAGATAATAAGATTAAGCAAATAATTGCCGAGGGTTTAGAAGCTGGTTTAAATCCTTTTCAGATTGAGCGGCTTTTGCTTGAGCAAATCCCAGACCCAAAGCGAGCGCGAGCCATTGCAAGAACGGAATCGACAAGAGCGTTTAACGAAGGCAAAAAGAAAAGCGCACAGGATTGGGCAAATCAAACTGGCACAAACCTTTGGAAAATCTGGATACACGGCGGAGCAAAAGAGCCACGTTTTCAGCATATCCAAGCGCAAAACAAACCAATACCAGCTAACTCGTTTTTTGAGTTTATCTCTCCTAAAGTTGGAATTGTTCAGATGGACAAACCCGGCGACATAAATGGCGGAGCGGCTCAGACGGTTAATTGTTCGTGCGTTGTGGTTTACGTTTCTGAAAGATACGCCAGACGTAATTTCCCAGACGCATTTGTTGGCGGTGTAACGCCTCGACCGGTTACGCCAATAGCTACGCAGCCTATTGCGGTTTCAGTAGCTCAAACGCCTATAAACGTGCCAAGCGCTGGTCCATTTAGATACGCAAACACATTAAAGGAGGCTAGAGAAATAGCTAAACAAATAATTATTCAACAAACTAAGTTAAAAGTAATAAAAACCGAATTTAGTTCCGAACTTTCGCTAAATCAATTAAACAGATACAACGAGCAATTAAATAAGCTAACAAGTGAATACAAGCTTTCCGATTATTTAACCGATAATCAAATTAAACTTAGATATCGTTCTAGCGGAAGCAGTTATGGTTACATAAAGAGAACCCAAACAAGTCTTGTTGAGGTTAATTTTGGGCATCAAACTGATTTAGACGAAAGATTAATTGAAAGAGTAAGTAAGGATATTTACGGATTTACTAGGTATGCCGGTAAATCTAAAGTTGACAGAGATAAAGTAGATTTGGCAACATTAACTCACGAATTTGGCCACGTTATTGCGGTTAAAAATAAATTAATGATGGCAAGACATCCAGAGCTTGCAAATTTCTGGTTTGAAATGGACATAATTAAACAATTTTACCTGAAAGATATAAACGACCCAAATAAAATTGCAAATGTATTTCTTGGTAAATATGCCAGCTCAAACGATAACGAATTTTTGGCAGAGGCATTTACAGAATATAAATTAAGCTCAAATCCAAGCCAATACGCTTTAGAAGTTGGGCGACTCATTGACAGATATTTTAAAAAATAGAAATGGAGGCTAAAAAATTAGTTTGCTTTGAATGTAAACATTTTAGAATGTTTCAAGGCGGTTGCGATGCTTTTCCAGATGGAATACCAGACGAAATAACAAGCGGTGAAAATGAACATTCAGAGCCATTGCCTAACCAAGGTAATAACATTGTTTTCGAGCAAGAAGACGAAACGCAATCTGAGGCCTAACGGCCTCTTTTGTTTCCTAATTTTTTTTATTTGTATATTTGCTTAAACGAATAAGCTATGATATTAAAGGGACTTAATCAGGGATTTGCGGATAGCGATATGAAGCAAGGGATTGTTTCTGGCTATTTTGCCGTTTTCGGTAACAAAGATTTAGATGGAGACGTAATCGAACCCGGAGCGTTTAGCAAGACTGTAATGGAGCGCGGACCATCTGGAAAGCAATTGATTAAATACCTTTTGGACCACGATAAAAATAAGGTTGTCGCTAAAATTACCAATCTTTACGAAGACCAGAAAGGTTTGAGATACGAGGCGAAAATTGGTAGCCACGCGGCTGGTCAGGACTTTCAGAAAATGATTGAATCGGAATTGATTAACCAACATTCTTTTGGATTCCGTACAATTAAGGAAATGTACGACGACCAAGCCAAGGCGAATTTGATTAAAGAGGTTATGATGTATGAAGGTAGCGCGGTTCAATTCTTGGGCGCTAATCCAGAGACTACGTTTATCGACCTTAAAAGCGAAGCGGATGCATTCGAGTACCTTACAAGACTTGAGAAGTTTGTTAAGACTTCAGACGCAACCGACGAATTAATTGAGAAATTAGAGAATCAACTTAAATCACTTTTGGAAATGCTAAAGCCAGCCGAAGCTACTTTGGAAAATACGAAAGCCGTGGAGGTTGAAACACTAACTATAAACGAACTAAAAAAAGAACTAGAAAAATGGAAAATCTAACTTTGGATGCCGTTAAAGCGGTAATCGCAGAAGCTGGCGAAGCTCTTAAGGCTAAAGCTAGCAACGCCGAAGTAAAAGCCAACGAGGCTTTTGAAAAGGCAGAATCTTTGTTGAAATCATTTGACAAAGTAATGAGCAAGGACGAAGCTGCTGAAATGCAAAAGCAACTTGACAAACTTGACATCGCATTGCAGAAAAATGCAGTTGAGAAAGAGGTAAGCGCTGAAGATTTCAAAAGCGCATTTATGAAGGCTTACGCGCCTGTTCAAGCTGAAATCGAAAGATTGAAGTCCGAGCCTAACGCTCGTTTGAAAGCTCCTTTGGTTTTCGAAATCAGCGAGAAAGCAGTTGGAACTATTACTTTGGCTTCAACTATTGCTAACGCTAACTCTAGCTCTCAGGTAACTATTTCTGAGTTTACCGGTGTTGTTTCTCCTATCCGTCAAAGACTACTTGTTTACCTTTCTAACGTATCTGTTGGAGCTATCGGTACTCAGTATGCAGTATGGGTTGAAGAGTACGACCAAGAAGGTACTCCAGTAATGATTGGAGAAGGTGTTGAGAAAACTCAAATCGACGTTCAGTACAAAGAGCAGAGAGCTAAAGTTGAGAAGATTGGTGTTCATATGAAGGTTTCAATGGAAATGTTGGAAGATGCCGCTTACTTGGCTTCTTACATCCAATCCAATGGCGTTAAGCGCGTTGAGACTGTAATCGAAAACCAATTGTTTACTGGTAACGGTACTTCCCCTCAGCTTGCTGGTTTGCTTTCTAAGTCAACTACTTTCACCGGCGCTTCTATGGCTGGCGGTGTTGAGGCTGCAACTAACTGGGACGTTATTCACGGAATTATTGCACAAGTTAAAGCTGCTAACGGAACCGCATCTGGCGTATTCGTTGAGACAGGACAATATCACTTGATGCTTTCCGAGAAAGACGCAGACAAGCAGTATATCCTACCAGCTGGCGTTACTTTCAACGCACAAGGTGGAATCAATGCTTGGGGTGTTCAGATTATCCCAACTAACGCTTTGACTGGAACCGCAGCCGACTTCGTTGGTGGTGACCTTTCAGTTATTAACGTACGTTTGAGAAGCGGTTTGCAAGTAGCAATTGGAGAGTCTGGCGATGACTTCATCGACAACTTGAAGACTGTAAGAATCGAGCAAAGATTGGTTCAATTCATCTCTGCTAACGATACTCCTTGCCTAATTAAAGGAACTTTCGCAGCTGCGAAGGCGCTTCTTGAAACTACCTAATCTTTCATAGGTGTTTTAAATGGTAAAAAGGGCGGGAATTTTTCCCGCCTTTTTTTATACAATCACTTGAAAATCAAAAACATTAAAAATATTATTACATTTAAAGAAAAAAACGATGGCCGATTTTACTTTATGCAAGCCGCAAAGATGCAAGCTTAAAATGAGTTGCGAGCGGTATTTAACCAAGCCGGGAGAAATGCAAGCTTACTTTACTAAAGAGCCAAGCAACCAAGATGGAACGGAATGTCCTATGTATTTTAAAAAGAATTGTAAAACGTGTGGTGAAATCTAAAATATGAAAATTACAGAAAACGAGTTTTTAAAGGCTGAGATTGAAAGCCTAAACCTTACAATGGAAAACGCCGACTTTGTTGGCTTGGCTAAAGAAGTCGCAGAGTATTGCAAGAAATTTAACCCAGAAAGCGTTTTGGACTTTGGTTGTGGAACTGGCGTTTATGCCGAGGTTTTAAGACAAGAAGGTTTTAACATTATTGGGCAAGACATATTTAAATCGCATCGAGATTATTGCAAAGAAAATTACCCTTTGCTAAAGGTTTACCAAAAGCCAAAAGAAGCCGATTTAATGCTATGGATTGAGGTGGCTGAACATATGACCGACCAAGAGATTTCAAAGGCTCTAGAGGCCGTAAAACCACGCGTTATTTTGTTTTCCTCAACTCCAAACAAAACAGAGTTTGACGAAGATTGGGGCCACATAAATATTAAAAGCGAAAATGAATGGATTGATATGTTTAAAGGCTTTGGATTTAATTTAATCGAGCAACCAAAAACTCCAACTTTATGGGCGTTAACGTTCCAAAGAATCTAATTTACTTCATTTACTACGGCGGTAAAATAACTCATTACCACAGGCTCAATTTAAAGCTATTAAACAAGTACTGGAGCCTCTTTGACGGCAAAAAGGTGGTAAAGGTCGCAATTGACGGAAGAGCGTTCCTAGAGCCTTTAAAATCGCTTTTACCAAGCGACTGCCAAATTGAGCTTGTGGAAAATAATCGCGTTTTGGGTGAGTCAGTGCATTTTATCGATTCAATTAAACGCGTCAAAGATGGGATAACGTTTTACGCTCATTGCAAAGGCGTTTCTCGACCTATTTGGAGAGGCTTAGACCTTTGGATTGAACACAGCTATAAAGGCAACTTGGAAACGATTCCAGACCTTTCTAATAAAATATTCTCTGGGGTTTGTGGTAAGCTTTTGCCTTGCCCTCCATACGTTCCGCAAGACTTTCATTATTCTGGCTCTTTCTATTGGTTTAATACCGAAAATGTAAAGGCAAGGCTAAAGGATTACGAAATGAATAGGTATTTAACAGAACGCTTTCCGGGTATAATTTCCAAGCCAAGCGAATGCCTGTTTGGCTATCCGTCTTCAAACAAGAATTTGAACTTTTACGAGGAAAAGACGTGGCTGAATCTTTAAAGATATTTTATTCGAATCCGTTCGACTTAAATAAAAATATAGGTAAAGCCTATAACGAGTATTTGAGTACTTTAAATGCTCAAGACGAGGATTGGATTGTAATGCAAGACGGCGACATTCTTTATTTAACCGCAGATTGGGGAAAGAGAATAAACAATGCTTTGGCTTTAGATGGCGATAAATTTGGCTTGGTTGGATGCTACACGAATAGGCTTAGGTCTAAACACCAACTGCATAAAAACGAATTTAGTTACGAATTGGACGTGCGTAGGCATTACGAAATTGCAATGGCTTACCAAGGTGAAGGCATCCAAGAAATTAGCCAATACATTGCCGGGTTTTTTATGGCTTTCCAATACAAGACTTGGAAAAAAATTAGGTTTGTCGAAAATAGTTTGGCCTTTGATTCTCTGTTTTCGATGCGAGTAAAGGAGTTAGGTTTAAAGGTAGGTTTAATTCGGTCTTTGTACGTTTTCCACGGATACCGACTCTGGCAAGACTTTGAGCCTTGGAATGATAAAAAACATTTGACAAAATAAAAATTGTATCTTTATGATTAAATTATTGGTGGACTTAGTACCTTTTGAGAAAGGCGAAGTTATTTGCGTAGGCAAGACCTACAACACTTACTTGGTCGATAAAGGTCTAGCCGTTTGGATTAAGGTGGACAAAAAAGAATTTAAAACGAAATGAGCAAGCCTTTAAACATTAGTTATGCGTCGCAAGTTGCAACTGAGCCAATTACTTTGGCAGAGGCAAAGGCTTGGATGCAAATAGATTTTAACGACTGGGATACGTTGATAACAAACGAATTAATCCCAGCGGCAAGGATAGAATCGGAGAAAGCATCCGGAATGCTTTACGTTCAAAGAAATGTGGTTATCACGAATAATAAAAGAGCTGAGAGAATTTATCCAATTGGCCCTTGGGTGGCGGATGTAACAACGGACGAAACAGAGGTTGAGAATTACACTTATACCGCTGGATTTAATAACTCTAATCCTTTACCGCAAGACCTACAAATTGCAATGCTTAGAAGAATTGCAACGGATTTCGCCTTTAGACAGAATATTATTAGCGTCCAAGAGCAATACGCGCAAAAGGCAAGTATTACAACTGAAACCAAGTACCGAGCTGATTATTTCGTATAATGATAAACTTTGGAAAATACGACCAGAAAGTTGCGTTTGTTAGCTTTCAGAACCTTGGCGATGGAGCTGGCGGAACAACTCCAACGGCTTCGACTGCGCTTACTACATTTGCCTCAGTTACTCAGACAAGGGCATCCAACGCTATTGAGTCTAGCGACTTGGTGTTGCCAAACACTTACCGCGTAGGCATCCAGTACCGCAATAGCTTTACGCCGACTGAAGCTTACCAAATCCTTTATCGGTCAAAGTATTACAAAATTACAGGCGTTCAACTTCTTGACGAACGCCAGCACAAAGAGTACGTTATAACAATGGTAGGCATCTAATGGCAGTAAAGGTTAAAGGATTAGACGCGGCTTTAAAAGACCTCGATAAACAAGAAGACATTGTTATTGAGGCCGTAAAGGATATTTTGTCAAGCGTTGCAACCGATATTGAAAGACAAGCCATTGCAGCTGCTCCAAGTACTTGGGAAGGCTTACCATTATCAATAAAGCAAAGAATCGACAAAGTTGTTGAGGATAACGGTTTAAGTTGGCGCGTAGGCGTACAAAGCGGCGACCCAGACTTTGAGATTGAGGCTTGGTTGGAATTTGGCACGGGATTAAGTGCGCGAGAAATTTTGTCTAATCCTCAATATACGCAAGAAATTAGAGACGTTGCAAGGCGTTTTTACCGAAACGGACGCGGACGAATTATTGGCCAACCTTATTTGATGCCAGCCTTTTTAAGAAATACGGCTAACTTAGTGGATGAAATTGAAAAAGAAATAAACAAGGATTTAGGATGAGAGAAATAGCTACAAACATACGAACCGCAATTTTAGCTGAAATTTCGCCTTTAATAGTTGATGGCGTAACTATTCCTGTTTTTGATACTTTTTTACCTCCAACTGTTTCGCCAGCTAGTTTCATGGGTGGACAAGCGTATGTTTTAATTACCGACCAAAACGAAGCTGAAACAACTAATAACGATTGCTCAATTAGACAAACGGCAACCGTATCGATTAGCATTATAACCAAATTTCCGCAAGGCTCTGGAGGCAAAAGGGCAAGCGAAACAATTAGCAACGTTATTCAGTTAGCTTTGACGATTGATAATTTAGTTTTACCAGCTGATTTGCAATTAATAAACTTACGCAAATCCTTTTCGCGTACACAAATCGAGCAAGGTACAAGCCAAATCGGTTATCAAAAAATTATTGGTTATACGCTCGATATTTTCCAAGTATCTTAATAAATAAAAATTTCTGTATATTTGTTAAAACGAATAAGCTATGGCAACTTACCAATTAGGAAATTTCTTCACATTTGAGTGGAACTCGCTTCCGGTCGTGTGTAAAACCTCCGCCTCAGTTTCTATTTCCAATGAATCCGTAACCGTTCGAAACGATTGTACCGGTGATTATGGCGTTAGACTTGAAGGCGGTGACAAATCTGGCTCCTTTTCTTTCTCTGGAGACCTCGATTTTGCTTCAACTGGAGCCTCTAACCTTTCAGCTTTTGACCTAATGGAAGACATTGGGAAAGTATTTGAATTGGTTTTTGGAGGTACTGAATCAGGCGACAAAATCATTACTGTTGACGCGCAACTTAACTCAATTGAAATTACTGCGGAAAGAAACTCTCAAGTATCTTTCTCTGGAACTTTCGACTTTGCTGGCGCTCCAACAATCACGGTAATACCAACCTAAAACAAATATATGGCTAAATACCATTCAGCTCCCTACAAAGAGGGAGAGATTTTCTTTTACCCAAATTTGGGCGCTTTGGCCAACTTTGAGGATTTTACAGGACAAGGAATTGCGGACGCATTTAGCGGCCAATCAATACCTAAAATCGAAATGATTTACGCCCTATTAATTGAGTGCCACAAAGTAGCTTGCGTTCGCAAAGGAACTAATCCAGTAACATTGGAGGAGTTGAAGATTTGGATTGAAGGTAAAGACGTAATGAAGTTATTTAATGAAGTTTTGGCGGATTTGTTGCTGGAACTTGGAATTGGTGAAACCCAAGAAAAAAAAATTTAACTGAGTACCAAGAAGACGAAGAGGAAGTTTATTCCGCGAGAGAAAATTTAATGCTGATTGTAGGGCGAACAAAAATCCCTTACAATCAGCTTTTTGCTTTATCACGGAAAGAAATAAAGGCGCTAATTAAGGGCCACGAAATAGACCAAAAGGATTTTATCGAATCTATGCGAGTTCACGCGGTTATCGGATTGCAACCGCATTTAAAGAAAGGCGCTAATATTTCGCCAGAGAAAATTTGGCCTTTACCTTGGGATAAAACTTTAAAGCCTTTCCAATCCACAGAGGGCGACTTTGCTAAAGCGAAGAAATTGTTGGAAATTGCATCTAAACTAGAGAAAAATGGCAAATCCAAGAATAGAGGTTGAAATAGGCGCAAATGTAGCTGGTTTAACCGCTGGAGTTAATACCGCAACCGGACAACTTGATAAGTTAGGTAAAGCAGCACAAACAACGGCTCCTCAAGTTCAAAAACTAGCACAAGCTACTAGCAGTTACAATTCTGTAGGAGTTGACTTTGCAAGAATTATTCAAGATGCGCCATTTGGAATTATTGGCGTAGGTAACAACATTACGCAATTGGCTGGCTCTTTTCAAGTATTAAAAAATCAAACAGGCTCAACCGGCTCTGCGGTTAGAGCGGCTTTAGGGTCAATTTTAAGCTCTGGCAATGCCCTAGTTTTAGGTATTTCTATTTTAACGACTGTTTTTACGGTTTTACAACAAAAAGGATTTTTTAAAACAGAGGAGGCAGCTAAATCCTTAAATGAAAGACTTGAAGAATATAAAGAAAATTTAGATGGAATTTCCAAGGCTACTTTGGAAGGTCAAATTAACGCTCAAAAGGAAATTTCAAGTTTTAAGAATTTAACCATACAAGCGGAAAATACAAACTTAACTTTGAACGAAAGATTAGCCGCAGTTGAAAAGTTAAAAAAAGAATATCCAAAATACTTACAGAATTTAACAGACGAACAAATTTTAACTGGTAACGTTGGCGAAGCTTATAAGTCTTTAACCAATGATATTTTGGCATTGGCTAAGGCTAAAGCATTTTCAAATCAAATTGATAAAAATAGCGCTAATATTTTAACTCTTTTATTGGAGGAAGAGCAAAGAGGTATTGAAATTTTACAAAAAAGAGCTGACCTTGAAAAAGCTAGAGCTGAAGACGAACAAAGAAGAGCAATTGGAGCCGCAGCCGGTGGATTTGGTTCGGCTGCTATTTCAGAGGCAACAAAGGTTGAAGGTGAGTTAAATGATTTAATTAATTTAACTATAAGTAGCTCTAAGGAAAGAAATAGATTAACAACAGAAAATTTAAAATTAGAATCTTTATTAGTTCAAGAAAATAGTAAAGGAGCTTTATTTGTAAAAGAAAAAGTTGAACAATCAACCAAGGAACTTGAAAATAATAAAGAAATTAAAAAGACACTTGAAGAAATTCAAAATATCAAGTTTACTTTTCCTAAAATTTCTTTTGATATTCCTAAACAAAGTTTTGGAGGTATTGACACAAAAAACATACAAAGCCAAATTCAAGGATTACAGGCTTTGCAAGCTCAGTTTCAAGGTACTGGCGTAACTATCCAACAGTTTTACGCTGCAATTGCAAACGGAGCGGCCGAAGGTTTTAGCTCTTTAGAATCGTTTACTACTGCTTTAGGAGAAACTCAAGTTTTTATTGAAGAGACATTTAAAATATTAGAGCAAGGCGCTGAAAATACTTTAGGGGACGTTGCTTTTGCAATTGGAGACGCTTTAGCAAGTGGCGGAAACGTAATAAAAGCAGCTGGAGCCGCTTTACTTGGAGGATTAGCTGGTATATTAAATCAACTTGGACAATTAGCCATTGCGACTGGTTTAGCAGTAGAAGGTATTAAAAAGGCTTTACAAACTCTTAATCCAGCGGTTGCAATTGGAGCTGGTATTGCTTTGGTTGCTTTAGCTGGTTTTGTTTCAAATAAAGCAAAAAGCTTGGGCAGCGGCTCAAAAGGAGGGGGGGGTGGGGGTAGCTCAGTAGGCTCCAGCGGTGTTGGAGGTGGCTCTAGCTTTGTAGGTGGTGGCGCACAAGGCGGAATGTTTGCAACGCAAAGAGATTTGAACGGCGAATTGGTAGTTAGAGGCCAAGACTTGGTTTATGTATTTGGACAAGCTAGTAACAGGATAAATAAAGGATAATGGCAAACGATTATAGGCTTTTACTAGCCGTTCGCGAAGGACTTGGCACAATTACAGTTAATGGAGTTGCGCCAGCTGAATTCTACACAGAGGGCGACGTTCTAACGATTGCGGTTGCTCCAGATTCTGGATTCCACACGGCAAAGTGGTATTCTTTGCCTGGTAATACTTTATTATCTCCTCAACTTTCGTTTAGCTTTACGATGCCGAGCCAAGATACCAAGGTTTACACGGTTTTAACTGGGCAAAACGTACCGATTAACACTTATGGATTAAAATACCAAGGCGGTTATGCGACAAATTATGGCGGTAACGTTTGGGATTTGCAAATACAAAAACTTGGCTATTCTGGTGCCGTTACGCCGCTTGAAATCAACGACATTACTTACAACTGGGGCAACACAGGAAACGACCCAACAGAGACAATTATAGGCTCCTCAATTGACTTTACAATCGCTGGAGAGACTGGAGATTTCAACGAGTTTTTAGTTGGTGGAAATAGGACTTGGAAAGTTGTTTTAAATCAAGTTGGAGATAATAACGATATTACAGATTGGAATGGAGTTTCGGTTACAAATGGATATAAAGATATAGTTTATGGTAATGGGATTTTTGTGGCCACGTTTGGGCCATTTTTAGCCTATTCATTGGACGGAATTACTTGGGTTGAGACAATACCTGTTGGATGGCAAGCGAACGCCATAACGTACGGAAATGGCTTATTTGTGGCCGTTGGTTTTGCGGTTGTTAGTGGAACGCCTACTGCTTTTGCTTATTCGTCAACTGACGGAATAAACTGGACAAGTAGAACTCCAGCGGCAAATAATAATTGGGTATCAGTTTCTTTTGGTAATGATTTATTCGTTGCGGTAGCTTCAAGTGGTGCAAGCAATAGAATTATGACCTCGCCCGATGGAATAACTTGGACTGCAAGAAATAGCGGTATTAATCCAAATTTTACTGGCGTTGCTTATGGTACTGGAATTTGGGTTGCAATTTCTGACGCTTCAACTGGCGGTACTACATTTACATCATACGACGGATTTACTTGGGATGAACAAGCAACTGCATTTGGTCAAAAATCTATAATTTACGCTAATGGTTTATTTACTACTGGTAATTTTTATTCAGTAGATGGATTAACTTGGAACGTAGTTTCTTTTGGCACTACTTGTCAAGGTCTTGCTTATGGTAATGGTTATTTTGTTGCGGTTACAAATGGCGGAACTAATAGAATTTTATATAGTACGGATGCAATTACTTGGACTGCAATACCAGCGGCTTCTGTTGCAACTTTTGTTGGAATAGCATTTGGAGAAAATACATTTGTTGCGGTTGCGGATGGAGGACCTACAAATCGAATAAACTACCTTTTATTTGAAGGAATCCAATCTTTCTTTACCGGCTTTATTGCGCCTGACTTTATAACAAGTCCATACAGTAGCGGAAACAAGCTCTTTCAATTTACGGCCATTGACGGATTAAAAGGTTTGGATTCCATTAGGTCAAACTTTGCAAGCTGGCCAGACCCACGAACTCAAGCGCTTTCCGCGGTTGTTGGAGGTTTAAACCAAAGCTTTGTCGATAAAAGAGACGTTTTTGTTGGCGTGAATATTCACGAAACTAGAATGAACGATACTATTTCGCCATTCAGACAATTTAACGTCCCTTTAAATGCTATTTATACCGATGGAGAAACGGCTAAGTTTTCCAACGGCGTAAGGATTGAAAACGAGCAATTGTATTTAAAAGATACCATTGAGCGAATGGTTAATCCTTTCTTAGGCCGCGTATTTTTGTGGAGGGACAAGTTTTATGTTATCCGCCTAAATGAATATAACCAAATCAGTTATAAGGCTTTTACGTTTGACCCTAACCAATCTCTTTTACTTAGTGAAACGATTATAAACGGCGACGATATTAACGCGGATATCAATAGACCAGAGGAAACGGCGCGAAGAGTATTTACCGAGTTTAACGCTTTTCTAAACCTTGGTATTTTGGACAAAGATTCGCAAGGCGGTGTTTTTGATGCCAAGTTTGAATCGACAGAATGGAATTTTAATAGCTCCGCTTCGCCTTACCCAAACACATACCAATTAACGCTTTGGGATTACCATAACGCGATTCCTAGCTTGCAACCGTCTAGCGTTCCAAGTGGAGCTACTGCTTTGGTTCAATACGTTGCCGATTCTAGCGGTGAATATTGCCAGATATGGACAACAACCACAACGGCTGGCGCCAGCGACCCAAATATTAGCTGGATTTCTGCGAATACGAATAGTACTGGCGGAGCGATTACAATAGCGCAAGAAACGGCCAATACAATTTCTTTGACCTTTGAATACATGGTTGAAAGAGTTGGTTCAGCTTTCCCTATTACTCCAGCCGGTGGAACGCATTCCGTTGGCTTAATGGTTAAAATTGGTAATCAGTATTTATACAGAGATACAACGACGACTTTTGATTGGACGGCAACGCCTACTGTAATGCAATTCGCGGTTACGGCTGGCAGCGTTTGGAATAGCATTGCAATTAATAACGTTTTAGTTCCAGTAGACGGCGAAGTTGAAATTAGGCTTTATCAATTGATTTGTAATGGAGGCACGGCGAACAGATACGTTATACGTTACGATAACATTTCTTTAAAGATTGAAAAAACGGACGGCCTTTCGCTTTCTAAATTGGGAGTAAAAGCGGTTACCGGTTCTCCTTACGCAAACGTTCACCCAGATTACAATACATACATTGGCGACGCAATAACTAGCAACTCAGCTTCGGCAATTCAGTTGCTTACGGCTGGCAATCCTGTTTCGGAGTTATGGAGCCGAGATGGAGTAGAAACCTTACCTTTGTTAGATATTATCGTGCAAGAATTGGCTAACTTGAAAGGGCGAACCAATTACAGAATTATGGCAACTTTGGAACGTAGACCAATCGAACCTTGGCGCTCCTTTTTATTCAACGGACGTTATTGGGCGCTAGTTAGCTACCAACTAAATTGCAGAACAGGAACGGCGCAAATTGAACTTTACGATTTAGGAATTGAACCAACGACATAAATGGAAGACGTAAATATTAGCAAATACAGAGCGAGCGTTGTAAGGGAAGGAAGCAAACCAGCTTCCCCCGGCTTTGTAGTTTCTGAGGGACAAAGTCCAACCGACCCGGCTGGCAGCGGCCAGAATCATTTACCAGTAACAATTACTCCGGAAGCTACTGGTTTATCAATTACTGAAAATCAAGTTTTAGGAGGCGCTGGAACGGTTGCGCAATACATTCGAGGCGACGGCTCTTTGGCTGATTTCCCAGAGTCTAGCGGTGGCGGTTCGTCAGTTAGTTACTATTTGAATGGCTCAGTAAACCAAGGAACAATTGGCGGCGTTGCTTATAAGGAATTAAACAAGGTTCCCATTTTGGGAGCTGGAACGCAGTTTACTATTTCCGCGGATGGCTATATTGCTTCTTTTTTAACCGATGCTGGCGACCCAAATTTGCTAGAAATTCCCGGAGGTAACTGGAACTTTGAAACCTATTTTAGCGCGTCAAGTAGTGGAGGTACTCCAAACTTTTACGTTGAGCTTTATAAGTACGATGGCACAACATTTACTTTAATAGCGTCTAGCAGTTCGGCGCCTGAGTTAATTGCATTTGGCACAACTTTAACGCCTTACTTTTCTAGTTTAGCAGTACCTACAACAACTCTTGCTTTAACTGATAGATTGGCCGTTAGATATTACGTTAACCATTCTGGTCGTACAATTACGATGCATACGGAAAATAATACCTTATGCCAAATAATTACCACGTTTACGACTGGTTTAACGGCTTTGAATGGGTTGACCGCTCAAGTGCAAAACTTTGCGGTTGGAACTACAGGAACGGACTTTAACATTGCGAGCGCAACGGCTACGCATACGTTTAACTTGCCTACTGCAAGCGCTACAAATCGAGGCGCTTTGAGTTCTGGCGATTGGACGACATTTAACAATAAGCAGAATGCGCTAGGATTTACGCCAGTTCCAGAAACTCGTACAATTACCATTAATGGAACTACTCAGGATTTAAGCGCTAATAGGACTTACAACGTTGGCACGGTTACAAGCGTGGCGGCTTTGACTTTAGGGACAAGCGGTACGGATTTATCTAGTACGGTTGCAAATGGCACGACAACGCCAGTAATAACGCTAAACGTACCTACTGCAAGTGCATCGAATAGAGGTGCATTAAGTTCGGCGGATTGGTCTACATTTAACGGCAAACAGAACGCTTTAACGCTTACAACTACTGGCTCAAGTGGCGCGGCTACTTTGGTAGGTAGTACCTTAAATATTCCAATTTACTCGCCAGATTTAAGCGGCTACGTTCCAACAAGTAGAACGATAACTATTAACGGAACGACTCAAGACCTGAGCGCAAACCGCACGTTTAACGTGGGAACGGTTACCTCTGTCGGCTTATCCTCAGCAACTAGCGGCGTAACTATTGGCTCTACTCCAGTAACTGGTAGCGGAACAATTACGCTAGCAATTGCAACGGCTAGCGGCTCTCAAAACGGCTTGTTATCAAGTACCGATTGGACAACGTTTAACAACAAGCAAAACGCTTTAACTAACCCTGTGACAGGGACAGGAACGGCAGGACAAGTTGCTTATTGGTCATCATCTTCTGCAATAACAGGAGAGTCTAATTTATTTTGGGATGCTACTAATGATAGGCTTGGGATTGGTAATGCTAATCCAGGTTACAGTCTTGATGTAATTGCTCCATCTGCTACTGATTCTAATATATTCAGAGCAGGAATGTCAGGGATAAGTAATGGATTTACTGTCCAAAGAGTATCTAGTAATTTTAGATATACTTTTTTAGATGGGAATGTTGGGATTGGTACGAATGGACCTAGTGCTATGCTAACATTGCTAGGACTTACTCCATTTATTAGAATTGAAAGAAGTGGAGTTAACACTTGGCAAATTCAGAACAACAACAATGTCGGTACAATAACAGGTTTTTCAATAAACAATGTAACGGCAGGAACTACACCTTTCTTTATTAACCAAGATACTGGGAACTTATTACTTGGTGCAACTGCTGATAACGGTTTCCGACTAGATGTCAACGGAACAGGGCGGTTTAGTGGGAATGTTTCTTTACAAAATGCAGCTTCTCCAAGAGTTTCTGTGGAAGGAAATACATCAACAGGATTCCCAGGATTTAACCTTAGTAATACCACTCAAGGATACGAGATAATTGTTAGAGGTAATATTTCTAATACTTTTCAAATAAGAAATACAACTGCCTCTACTGATTTAGTAACTATTACTTCATCAGGTAACCTTGGCTTAGGAGTTACACCGAGTGCGTGGTCGGTATATAGAGCATTCCAATTAGGTACAGGAATAGCAGTAGGTGGGTTAATGGGAAGAACAGATGGTGTAAACGAAATTAACTTTGGACTGAATTGGACTTATACAGGTGGTGCTTCATTAACATATATAGCATCAAGTTTTGCTACAAACTACTACCAAAAAGAAGGCACACATATTTGGCAAACCGCCCCATCAGGAACGGCTGGCAATGCTATAAGCTTCACCCAAGCGATGACATTAACCAGCGGAGGCAACCTCCTTGTCGGCACAACCTCAGACAACGGAGCAAGATTGCAAGTTAGTGGGACGGCTGCTATTGGTGCGGGTACACAAGGGATAAATACTGACGCTGACCTAACATTAAGAGAAGGTGTTGCCTTTGTAGGACTTGATTTTAAATCAGCGAGAACATCTGGAAATGTAGGAGGATTAAGATTTTACAATACAAGTAGCGATTCTGTTGCAATTGCTCAACAATTAATTGAAACTGATGGAAAGTTTGTTTTTTATAATGGTACATCAGGTGCAGAGGCTAGAGTAACAATAACCTCAGGCGGCAACGTTGGGATTGGGACGGCTAGTCCAGGTACAAAACTTTCTGTATATGCCAATAATCCAACAACAGGTATTATATTTGAAATTTTTAACAACGCAACTTCCTCTCAAACAGGTGCGATAATGAAATTTACCCAAGAGTCTGTTGCTGATTGGGGAATAGGTCAACCCGCAGGAACTAATGCTTTTGCTTTTTGGTCAGGAACTTATCCAGGAAATTTAGGAACCGAACGCGCTAGAATAACCTCAGGCGGCAACCTGTTAGTCGGCACAACCACAGACAACGGAGCGAGGCTTCAGGTTAGTGGGACGGCTACGGTTAGCGGTGCTTATGGAACCTCTAGCGGTGTTTATTTATCTGGCACAACATACGGAACCTATGGCGCAAATAGAGGGGCAACTAGCGCATCGGCTGGAATGGGTTATTTTAGTGTTGGCTCTCAAAGATGGTTTACTGGCATTTATGAAAACTCAGATAACTTTGGGTTTTACTCTGTTGGGACTAATGGATTTCCTTTAGTAATTAATTACTCCAGCGGCAACGTCTTGATTGGAACGACAACGGATGTAGGTGCTAGATTACACGTTAACGGTGATATTAGAACAGCGGCGCCTAGCGGTGGCAGCGCCGTAAACTGGAAACTTGGAACGGCTAGAGGTGG
>Ga0315904_10001988_pt1 | contig 32068 bp, 24 predicted proteins | sample LakEriMetagenome_6_FD_203529 | JGI IMG/M metagenome (GOLD analysis project Ga0315904, IMG submission 203529) | Freshwater fungal communities from buoy surface, Lake Erie, Ohio, United States - Buoy 12 MA120 | ecosystem: Environmental > Aquatic > Freshwater > Lake | place: USA: Lake Erie, Ohio...
AATAAGAACGCAGGTGAGATAGACCTCGCCTTGCTCACAGATGGCCTGCGCGCTGAAAGGGAACAGGGTATCACCATCGATGTTGCCTACCGGTACTTTTCCACCCCCAAAAGAAAGTTCATCATTGCCGATGCACCTGGCCATGTCCAGTATACCCGCAATATGATCACCGGTGCAAGCAATGCAGAACTGATCATCATTTTGATCGATGCCCGTCAGGGTGTAGTTGAGCAGACGCGCCGGCATTCTATCATCGCATCGCTGCTGAAGATACCGCATGTAGTTGTGGCTATTAATAAGATGGACCTGGTAGGTTACTCACAGGATGTATTCAACAATATCGTGATCGATTACCAGGAAGTGGCCAAACAGCTTGGACTAGGCTCCGTAGACTTCTTCCCCATCAGCGCGCTTGAAGGCGATAATATTGTAGACAGGTCCTTACAAACACCCTGGTACGAAGGTCCTGCCTTGCTGGAGTTTTTGGAAGACGTTGAACTGGATACAAATGAGGACCTGGTGAATACAAGGTTCCAGGTGCAGTATGTGATCAGGCCCCAGTCCCCGGAGCTGCACGACTACCGGGGCTATGCCGGTCGTATTCAAAGCGGTATCTATAAGAAAGGCGATGAAGTGGTGGTGCTGCCTGCAGGCATATCCACGCAGATATCAAAACTGGAGATCGCCGGCCAGGAAGCAGAGGAAGCTTTTGCCCCGCAGAGTGTGGTGATCCACCTCGCTGATGATATAGATATCAGCAGGGGAGACACCATTGTCAGGAAAGATAATGTGCCCGCAATAAGCAATTCTTTCGATGTGCTGCTCTGCTGGCTGGATGATAAACCGATGGTGAAAGGAAACAAGTATTACCTGCAACACCGGTCAAGGACGGTACGTGCAGTAGTGAAAGAGATCTACTATAAACTTGATGTGAACACACTGCAGCAGCAGGATGCTACCGATACCGTTAAGCTTAACGAAGTGGTCCGCGTATCGTTGAAAACGGCAAGCCCTGTCGTAGCTGATCCCTTTGATCAGCTACCCTCAAATGCAAGTGCCATCCTCATCGATGAAACCAGCAACAGTACAGTAGCCGCCGTGTTAATACAAAACATCAACGCCTGATATGACGAATAAACTGAAGGGGAGGGTGATCCTCGCAGCCGCAGGTCCTGGCGATCCGGATCTGGTTACCATCAAAACGGCACAGTATCTCGGGAAGGCAGATGTGATCCTCACAGACCGTCTCGTGTCAAAAGACATCCTCACCCGCTATGCCAATCCGCTTGCAAAGATCGTTGAGGTGGGTAAACAATCCCGCAGGGAAAGCTCCACGCCGCAGTCGGTGATCTCAACCTTGTTACTCGAGTATGCGGTAAAGGATAATCTCGTGGTCAGGCTTAAGGGCGGGGATGTATCCATTTATTCCAATATCCTCGATGAGCTTGAAACCCTATATGCCTACCAGATCCCGTTTGAGATCATTCCCGGTGTCACCGCTGCATTAGGCGCATCGGCCTATGCCGGCATCCCACTCACAGCGCGCGGTTATTCTACTGGCGTGCGGTTGCTCACATACTACCAGGATCATGTGATCTCCGATAAGGAATGGTACGATCTTGCCCATTCTGCAGACACCCTGGTGTTTTACATGTCGTCCCGCGCACTGTCCGCACTTGCCACCAGGTTGCTGGATTCAGGTATGCAGGCCGACAAGCCAGTAGCTGTTATTGAACAGGCCACAACAAACAGCCAGCGGGTGTTTATCAAAGACATTGGCCAGTGCAGTCAAGAAGATAATGCAAGCTATGTTTCGCCTACCCTGATCATTATCGGGGATGTTGTAAAACTGCACTCGAGGTTCGCATGGTACAACCCATCTGAAGCCGGAACAGAATATTTTGAATCACTTCCGGAAAAAGTTTTTTCCTCAACCGTACAACGCGCGGATCATGATTCCTGAAATCAAGTTGAACATATTACAAGAACTCATCAGCACCTCCAGTAAAGAAGAGATCATCTGGATCAATGGGTACCTCAATGGCCTTGTATCCGGCCATGGTGGCCAGGTTACAGCAGGTGGCCATGGTGGTGCTGATAATGCACAGCCTGTTAAAAAGATCAGCATCCTTTATGGTACCGAAACGGGGAATTCGAAAAAGCTCGCGTTGCATTTTACGGCCTCGGCCAGGCAGCACGGACTGAATGCACGTTGTACGGCGCTGGAACAATACCGCCATGAAGACCTCGCCAGGGAAGGCTACCTGTTTGTCATCATCAGCACCCAGGGTGAAGGCGAGCCTCCTGAAACAGCGGAAAAATTCTATGACTTCCTGCATACCACAGAAACCCGGCTCGAGAACCTGAATTACAGCGTTCTTGCCTTGGGTGATTCTTCATATCCGCTTTTCTGTAAAACAGGGGAGGACGTGGACCTTCAATTCCAGCGGCTCGGTGCCAAAAGGGTGGTTCCCATTCAAAAATGTGATGTTGATTTTGATCAGCCTGCCGAGCTTTGGTTCAAATCGGTTTTCGATCTGTTCAAGGATGCGAATTCCCCCAGGGATCACGCGCCACAACCCATTGTCCGCAACGGCGAAGCAAAAAAACATGCGAAGAAGAATATTGACGGTGTGATCACCAGGTCGGTTAACCTGAATGATAAGGATTCCACCCGCCGCACCTGGCATATTGAGATCAGGGCAAATGAAGATATCGAGTATGAGGTGGGCGACTCCATCGCGATCATTCCATCGAACAGGCACGAAGTGGTGGAACGCATCATCGAATTGGGAAAAGCAAATCCCGATGAGCAAGTCACTCTTGCCAAATCATCCGGTACCGTTCGTGAGTTGCTTACCGGTAAGCTCAATATCTGCTACCTGCTTGGGTCAGCGGTGAAGAAATACGCCGCCCTGGCCGGCCACGAGATCCCTGATATCCGGATGGACCTGGTGGACTTGTTGAGGATTTACCCACTGAAGGATGGAACGTCTTTTTCAGAAGTGCTGGGTATTCTGCATCCCATCGCACCCAGGTTATACTCCGTATCATCCTCTCCCAAGATGGAACCCCGCGAGGTGCACATCACGGTCAGCCTGAACGGTTTCCTGAAAGAGGACGAACAGCATTATGGTTTGTGCAGCAGTTTCCTGGGAGACCTCCCGGTGAATACCGTGATCAGTTTTTATGTGCACAGGAACCGCTCGTTCAAACTTCCTGATCCGGCCAGGGATATCATTATGGTAGGCCCCGGCACCGGTATCGCCCCATTCCGCGGTTTCCTCCAGGAGCGGGATGTGGAAGCGGCAACGGGCAGAAACTGGCTATTCTTTGGAGAGCGCAACTTCACGTCCGATTTCTTTTACCAGACAGAGATCCAGCAGTATCACCAGACGGGTGTATTGCAGAAAGTCAATGTGGCATTTTCCCGCGATACCGATAAGAAGGTATATGTACAGCATCGCATGAAGGAGCATGGCGAAGACCTTTTCGAGTGGCTGGAGCGCGGAGCTGTGTTTTATGTTGCCGGATCAAAGGTCCCCATGAGCCATGAAGTGGAAGAGACCTTACTGGAGATCATTGTTGAACATGGCCGAAAATCAGCTGCCGAGGCAAAGGATTATCTCGAGCACATGAAGAAAGAAGGACGTTACCAAAAAGATGTTTATTAGTTATGTCAGACAAACAACATACAGTCGTAGAGCGCATTAAACTGGCCAGTGATGGTTTGCGGGGAAGCCTTGCTGCAAGTTTGAAGGATGAGTTGACCGGGGCCATCAGGGAAGATGACCAGACACTGATCAAGTTTCATGGTATGTACCAGCAGGATGACCGGGACCGTCGTGAAGAACGCTCAGAGAAAAGGCTGGAATGGCTTTATTCATTCATGATCAGGTTACGGCTTCCCGGCGGCTTCATGACCGGCGAACAATGGCTGGGTCTGCATCATATCGCCGGCGAACACGCCACCGAGGTGATCAAGATCACCACCCGGCAAACCATCCAGCTGCACGGTATCCTGAAATCGCATATCAAACCAACCCTGCGATCATTTGATACCCTGAAACTGGATTCTATAGCAGCCTGCGGTGATGTGAATCGCAATGTAACCTGCAGTTCACATCCGATGGAATCGCCGATCCACCAGCAGGTGTTTGAGTATGCTGATAAGATCAGCCTGATGGCCTTGCCCAAAACAAGGTCCTACTACGAGATCTGGCTGGATCATGAACCGTTGCTGAGCAAAGAAGAGGAGATCGATCCTTTGTACCAGGACCGTTACCTGCCGCGTAAATTCAAAATTGCTATTGCTATTCCTCCAAATAACGATGTGGACGCGTTTTCCAATGATATAGCCCTGATTGCCATCATTGAGAATAATGAATTGAAGGGATTCAACATCGCCGCCGGCGGCGGTTTGGGAACTACCCACGGGAATTCCTCAACCTATCCCCGGCTTGCCACGGTTCTTGGTTTTTGCGATACCGAGGAGAAAGTGCTGAAGGCGGTCTATGAGATCATCACGATCCAGCGTGATCATGGCGACAGGACAGACAGGAAGCGGGCACGGTTGAAGTATACCATAGACAGGCTCGGGGTGGATCATTTTAAGGAGGAGCTGGAAAGGCGATGTGGTTTCGAACTGGAAGAGGCACGTCCCTATGCATTCACCAAAAGGGTGGATCATTTCGGATGGCACCCCGGTCCGGGCGGGAAATGGCATTACACGGCTTTCGTTGAAACGGGCAGGGTGACTGACGATAAAAGGGCATCTTTCAAAACTGCTTTTTATGAAGTTGCTGCCACCGGGAAAGCCAGCTTCCGGTTCACGGCCAACCAGAACGTTATTGTTTCGGATGTGGATGAAGCAGACAAGGCGCTGGTCCATACCATCCTGGAACGATATGGAGTGGTTGCAGTAACGGAAAGTAGCGGTGAGATGCGAAAGAATGCGATCGCCTGCGTAGCATTCAATACCTGCCCACTGGCATTGGCAGAAGCCCAGCGATACCTTCCCACGCTGATCACCCGTCTTGAACCAATCCTGGAAAAACATGGCGTGATCAACGATGCGATCAGCATCCGGATGACAGGCTGTCCAAACGGCTGCGGCCGCCCAACTTTGTCGGAGATCGGCCTGATCGGAACGGGTTATGGCAAATACAATTTGCATTTAGGCGGCGATAGGAATGGACTGCGGCTTAACAGGAAATACAAGGAGAACCTGGAAGAGCCTGAGATCCTGTCTGAACTGGACGGGTTGATCGGCGCGTACAGCAGGGAGCAGCAATCGGGTGAAAGCTTTGGTGATTTTGTGATCAGGAAAAGCATCGTATGATGGTCCAGCAGCCCCAAACCATACAAAAGAATCCGCTATATCCGGTTTTCCTTAAACTGGAGAACATGCACCTGCTCCTGATCGGCGCAGGTAATATCGGGATGGAGAAACTGCAGTCGTTACTTGCCAACAGTCCTTCTACACGCATCACCATCGTCTCCATTATCGTGTCTGAACAGGTGGCTGCTTTTGTTTCGGGTTACGAGAACATCGTGATCCATCAGAAGGCATTTGAGGAATCAGATCTTGACGGGAAAGATATCGTCATTGCGGCTACTGGTGACCGTGAAGTAAGTGAGGTGGTCCGCGAACTCTGCACGGAACGCCGGATCCTGGTCAATGTGGCCGACACGCCTGATCTCTGCGATTTTTACCTCGGCAGCATTGTACAAAAAGGAAATTTGAAGATCGCGATCTCCACCAATGGTAAGTCACCCACGGCAGCGAAGAGGATCAAGGAGATGCTTAATCTCTCACTGCCCCCCGAGATCGACGATACGCTGGAGAATCTTCATGCCATCAGGAAGCAGTTGAATGGTGATTTTTCTGAGAAGGTCCGGAAGATGAATGAGATCACTAAGGTAATGGTGGAGAAATCGACAGCACCGCGAGACGATAAATGGAGGAAGCTCGCCACCAGGTCCCTGCTTGTTTTCGGGGTGATGTTGCTTGGGCATTTTATATTTTCTTATATACCGCTTTCGGAACTTGCGAAGGGTACCGTAGATTTCTATAAGGAGCTTGATCCATCCTTCCACTGGATGGTGCTGGCAGGGTTCCTGGCGCAGCTGGTGGACGGCGCGCTTGGTATGGGGTATGGCGTGACCAGTGCAACCATACTTTTATCCGCTGGTGTGAACCCTGCTGCCATCAGCGGAAGCATTCATACTGCTGAAATGTTTGCGAGCGGGGCATCGGGATACAGTCATTACAAGTTCGGGAATGTAAATAAGAAGATGTTCAGGGCACTGCTGGTGCCGGGGGTTTTGGGCGCAGTGGCCGGTGCCGTGTTGCTTGTTAAGTTAGGGGATACCCATGCGGATTATCTCAGGCCCATCATGGCTGTTTATACCATGTTCCTGGGTATCCGGATTTTTATCAATGCCTTTCGCAAGGCAAGGCCCCAGAAGAAGTTCAGGCATTATGGATGGCTTGCGGGCGCGGGCGGATTCCTGGACTCGTTCGGTGGCGGGGGCTGGGGACCCATTGTAACCACTACGCTGATCACCAAAGGCCGCACTCCAAAATATGTGATCGGTTCGGTGAGCCTGACCGAGTTTTTTGTCACCCTGGCCAGTGCTTTCACATTTTTTACCCTGCTGGGGGTAAGTCACTGGCAGACCATTGCGGCACTGATTATCGGTGGTTTTATTGCTGCACCCTTTGCTGCCCGTCTGGCCGGCCGCCTGCCCAAGAAAACTTCCTTTATTCTTTTAGGCGTGCTGGTGATGATCTGGAGCCTTCGCATCCTGGTAAAGATCATGTAGTGGGTCGAGGTGTACTGACAGCAGCGGTTCACTGATGATCGGCCATGTAGAGAATCTCAGGTCACTCTATCCTGTTTAGTTTATTTTCGAACGATTCATTGAGTTGGTAGATATGAGAAGATTTTTGATTTTTTGTAGCTGTTTCTTTTTACTGAAGTCAGCGCACTCGCAGACCAAGACGACCCAAAACCTGGAACAGGTTTGGCTGGGTTATTTTAACCAGACCCGGCTGAACGATAAATGGGGTTTGTGGTTGGATGTTCAGCTCAGGACCAAGGATGATTTTACGGACAGCTTATCGCAGTTTCTGTTTCGCCCCGGCCTCACCTATTACATTGACAACAACACCAAGCTAACCCTTGGCTATGCATTTATCAATCATTTTCCCGCGGATGACCATCCGGATATCTCCGCTCCTGAACATCGCCTTTGGCAGCAGGTGCAGTGGCATACCAATTATACCAGGATCAGGTTGATGCAGTGGTTCAGGCTTGAGGAACGTTACAGAAGGAAGATCAGCAATGGCGAGCTCGGTGACGGGTATAACTTCAACTTCCGGATGCGTTACAACTTCATGATGCAAGTCCCGATTGGAAAAAGGATGTACGAGAAAGGAGCCTGGTCTTGGGTGATCAACGACGAGGTCCATATCAATTTTGGCAGGCGTATCGTGTACAATTATTTTGATCAGAACCGATTTTTTACCGGGTTTAACTATTTTCTGAATAAGAAGGATAATATGCAGTTCGGGTACATGAATCTTTTTCAACAGCTGTCATCAGGTAATACATACCGGTCGATCCATACGGCGCGGGTATTCTTTTTCCATAACCTCGACCTGAGAAAGAAGGGCTGAACTAAATAGCGGATGGAATGAGGAAGTTGTTCATCATGGTTATTGGTTGTATAGCGGCATGTTCCGGCATTGCCCAGCAAAAAGAGGTTGGTTACGATGAACAGCTTTGGTTCGGTTATTTCAATAACACGCGGTTTAATGAGCGTTGGGGCCTTTGGCTGGATGTGCAGTTCAGGACAAAAGATCATTTCGTCAGGGATCCATTCCAGTTCCTGGTAAGACCCGGGCTTACCTACTATATCAATGACCGGACACGCTTAACAGGTGGCTATGCTTATTTTCTCCATTATCCGGCAGACAATCATCCGGAGATTGCCCGTCCGGAGCATCGGTTCTGGCAGCAGATCCAGTGGCAGACTGTTTATCGAAAGATATCCACTCAACAGACGTTTCGATTTGAACAGCGCTTCAGACAGGAAGTGGAGGCGCCTGACAAATTGGGGTCCGGATATGATTTCAATTACCGGATGAGGGCCAATTTTCAAATACAGGTTCCTCTTTCGAGCAAGCGGTTTGAGCAGGGTGACCTGAGCCTGGTAGTGGGCGATGAGATCATGGTGAATTTCGGGAAACAGATCGTCTATAATTATTTTGACCAGAACCGGTTTTTAACCGGCCTGCGTTACTATTATCAGGACCGTAACAGCATCCTTTTCGGGTACCAGCATATATTTGTTGGTTTATCCCAAAAGTCCCATTACCGGGTGCTGCATACCCTGCGCCTGACTTTACTGCACAACCTCGATCTTCGCAAGAGCGAAAGGCGATCATCTGACGGCAACAGGAATTCATCCTAAATCAGTATTTTTGAATATGGCATTATTACAGGCAAAACTTACACGTCCGGATTATGGATTTACCATTACAGACGCTAAGGGGCATACCATGAAGATCGACATCCCTGCTGATCAGGGAGGACATGGTGATGGGCTTCGACCGATGCAAACCGTACTGGCTGCTTTATGTGGATGCAGTGCCGTGGACGTGGTGAGCATTCTGAAAAAACAAAGGCAGCCACTTTCAGATCTTGTGATCAAGGTGGACGGAGAACGCCAGAAAGGCGTTGAGCCGGCACTTTGGGAAAAAGTTCATTTGTTGTTCCAGATCTCCGGCGACGTGGATCCCGCAAAGGCGGCCCGGGCTGTCCAACTTTCCATTGAAAAATATTGCTCCGTTGCGGAAACGCTGCGCAGGGCTGGCGCTGTCATTTCCTGGGAAGTGATGGTAAACGAAACTGTGGTTACCTGATATGACACAACATAATGAAACAAAAGCAGTAAGGCTGCAAACAAGGAAGACCGGTGAAAAAGAGCACTCAACGCCGCTGTTCCTGACCAGCAGTTTTACCTACGATTCAGCGGAAGACATGGCGGCAGCATTTGCCGATGACACGTTGGATGTGAACATCTACTCAAGGTTTTCAAACCCCACAACGGATGAATTCATTGCCAAGATCGCTGCTCTGGAAGGTGCTGAAGATGGCGTAGCTACTGCAACCGGCATGGCAGCGGTTTTTGGGACCTTCATGACATTTTTGTCACAAGGAGACCATATTCTTTCATCATCTGCCGTTTTCGGATCTACACATACCATCATCACCAAATACCTTCCAAAATGGGGGATCGATTATTCCTATTTCGATATGAATGATCCTTCAACAGTAGAATCCCTGATCAAGCCGGAAACGAAGCTGTTGTATGTAGAAACGCCAAGTAACCCGGGACTTGATATTATTGACCTTGAGTTTCTTTCCGGCATCTGTAAGAAGCACCATGTTTTACTGGTGGTTGATAATTGCTTTGCCACCCCGGCAGTACAACAGCCAATTAAGTTTGGAGCAGATCTGGTCATTCACTCAGCTACCAAATTTATTGATGGCCAGGGTCGTGTGCTTGGTGGTGTTGTGGTTGGTCGCGAAGAACTGATCAAGCCACTGTATCTCTTCATTAGGAATACCGGGCCATCTATGAGTCCATTCAATGCCTGGGTGCTCACCAAAAGCCTGGAAACCCTTTTTATCCGGATGGACAGGCACGCGGCTTCAGCCCTGCAGGTTGCACAGAAACTGGAGGGTCATCCTGCGTTGAGTATGGTCAAGTACCCGTTTCTGCCTTCCCATCCGCAACATGATATTGCCCGGAAGATGATGAGCAATGGCGGAGGGATCATCACATTTGACTTGAAAGGGGGAATTGAAAGCGGCAGGAAATTCCTGAATTCCCTGCAAATGCTTTCCATGACCAATAACCTGGGCGACAGCAGGACCATAGCTTCGCACCCGGCCAGTACCACCCACTCAAAGCTCACCGTAGAAGAAAGAAATGCTGTTGGCATTACACCTGGGTTGGTTCGCGTTTCCATTGGTTTGGAGCATCCGGACGACATTCTCTCGGATATCCTGCAGGCGTTGGAGAAAATTCAGTAATGAATTCCGAAGAATCTTGAGAGGACGTCATATGATCATATTGCCTTATCATCAATGAACAGATCCTAATTCCGGAAAACGGGTTTGATTTAATCGTTCTTTTTGCTTTTGTTGAAAAACCGGATCTTGTTTTTGATTTTTTCAGCTTTTGATTTGTCAACCACACCAATGTAAGCCAGGAAGAACAGTACTATCCAGGCAATTCCTTTAATAAGGAAAAACCAGAATCCAATTATACCGATGTCCTGTAACCAATCAACCATTATTACCTGGTTTGATGTTGAAACAGTGCTTCTCGAGATTGTCAAATATGTCTATGATAAAATCATAACCTCTGTTTACCTCCTCCACCCAACTGTTTTGCTGGATTCTTCTTATCGACAGGATACAATCTTCAAAATCATCGAAATTGTAGAAATGACCTTGTGACGGAACCTTTTTGTTCATCATCTGGCCGCCATACATGATCGCAAGATAGTGGAGGTAAATATGCGGTAATCTCTCGTCTGGACTAAGTTTTGAAAGATATCGGGTGTATTTTACTGTAGATGCAAGTTCTCCATTAAGTTCACATCCAAGGTTGGTTAATTCCAGGATATCTTCTTCTATTTTTTTTGTTCTATGGAGACTTGGGTGGGGTAAGGGATATTTTTCCAGTTCCCTGAAGATGGATGATTGCTGTTCGAGATAGGTCAGGTACTCCTGTTTTTGGAGTTCACCCTTGAACATTCTGATATTGAAATTCTTTCTTTCAGCAATTTTGTGTTTTGCGGATGTTTGTTCTTTGAGTTCAGAGTTCATAGCAGATGATTTATTTGTGTAAATAAATTACTGTTTGACCTCTTGTGTTGATGATATCAGGAAATTCAGTTTCGAAATCAGGAATAAGCCGGTGACTTTCGGATTTTTATTCCCGGAAAAAGAAGAACCCACTGAAATTCAGTGGGTTCTTTGTTGATGAAAAGTTGGAATGTTGCCCGACCTGGATTCGAACCAAGACAAACAGAACCAAAATCTGTCGTACTACCATTATACTATCGGGCAGCCTGATCCCTTATAGGGGATGCAAAAATAAGTGAATTATCAATTTGCTCCAAATTCACCATGTAAATGCCTGAAAACCGGCTACCAGCGGGTTTGTGTAAGCTTGTTTAGGGCTCCGGTAAAAAATGCCAGGGCATGATAGAGTTCATTGACCTCAGACAGGGGACCATTCATTACGTGATACTATTTTCCGGGAGCTGCCAGGGCTCATGTTGTCGTCTCCCGCTCTTTCAATTGCTTGATCTTGTCAAGCGCACCCGCTACTACGTCGCACATCACCGTATATAAGGCACCTTTAGTGTGGTTTTCATATATGTACTCGAGGGCCTGATCTTCATTAGGAATAACCATAGTGGGAACATCCGGATTCACTGATTTGATCCCCCGCTGCAATAATTCAATGATCTCATCGGCGGTACGACCCCGCAGGTTCTTATCACACCGGATAATGATCTCGTCAAAGTGTTTTGCTGATATGGCACCCAACTCCATGATGTCCTCGTCCCTTCTATCGCCCGTTCCACTGATCACCCCTACTTTTTTGGGGTAGTCTAATTTGGAAACAAATTCACAAAGCAAGTTCAGTCCATGGGGATTGTGGGCAAAGTCGGCCAGGAAGGTAAAGTCTTTAAACTGAAAAAAGTTCAGACGCCCGGGTGTTTGCAGGGACGATGGTACAAAACTGAGCAGCGCTGCCCGGATGTCTTCAATGGTGATATCACGATAAAGATAAGTGGCCATCACAGCAGGAAGGCAATTGGCAATATTATGTACGGCCTTGCCTTCGAAGGTGAGTGGGATATCTTTCACTGCCATTACACGAACCTTCCAGGTGCCCTTTAACAAGCTGATGTATCCATTTTCAAAGACGGTGGCCAGCCCCCCGTTCTGGCAGTGTTCTTTGATCCTGGGGTTGTCTTCATTCATGCTGAACAAGGCTACGTTGCATTTCAGGTTCCCCTTCATCGCATAAACCAGGTCATCGTCCGCATTCAATATGGCGTAGCCATGGGGGAATACGGTTTCAGGGACAACCGCTTTTACCTTGGCCATCTGCTCAACAGAATTGATACCGCCGAGACCGATATGGTCCGCTGCTACATTGGTGACCACGGCTACATCACAGTGTTGAAATGCAAGACCAGCTTTCAGGATCCCGCCCCGCGCACATTCCAGAACAGCAAAGTCAACGGTAGGGTCTTTCAGTACAAACTGCGCAGAAACAGGCCCGGTACAATCGCCTTTCATCATGAGTTGATTTTGGATATACACCCCGTCGGAAGTTGTATAGCCTACTTTCTTGCCCGCGCTTTTTGCAATATGGGCGGTCAGCCTCGTAGTCGTTGTCTTCCCGTTGGTGCCGGTTATGGCAATAATGGGAATACGCCCGCTTGAACCCTTGGGGAATAACATGTCGATCACAGGTTCTGCTGCATTCCTTGGCAAACCTTTAGCTGGCTCAATATGCATTCTGAACCCCGGCGCAGCATTTACTTCGAGGATGGCACCCCCAATTTCGTTTATAGGGGACCGTAAGTCCTGTACCATGATGTCTATGCCACAGATGTCCAGGCCAATGATGCGTGCGATCCTCTCGAACATGAAGATGTTGGCTGGGTGCACTTCATCCGTTACATCCTCGGAAGTTCCGCCGGTAGAAAGGTTGGCCGTAGGTTTCAGCAGCACCAGTTCCCCTGCTGGAGGAATCGTCTCCAGGGTGTATCCTTTATCATTCAGCATCTTCCAGGTGAAATCATCCACCGTGATCTGGGTCAGCACCTTTTCATGGCCAAAACCCCTGCGGGGGTCCTTGTTGGTTTCATCGATCAGCCACTGGATGGTATGTTCACCATCGCCGATGACCGAAGCGGGTGTCCGCAGGGCCGCGCAAATGAATTTATAATTGACCACCAGCGCCCGGAAATCATAACCGGTGATGAATTTTTCAACGATCACACTCCGGCTGTAATGCTTCGCGGCCTCAAATGCCTTTAGGGCCTGCTCCTCGTTCATGATGTTGGTGGTGTTCCCTTTGCCATGGTTTCCGTCGATCGGTTTGATCACAAGCGGGTAACCAAATTTCCTGATGGCATCATGCAGGCCTTCCGCTGTTCTCACCACGGTTCCGCGTGGAACAGGGATCTCCGCTGCTTCTAACAACATTTTCGTTTCTTCCTTATCGCAGGCAATATCCACGGCAATATTGGATGTGGTGGATGCAATGGTTGCCCTTATCCTTTTCTGGTGGATACCATAACCCAGTTGTACCAGCGACTGTTTATTCAACCTGATATACGGGATGCCTCTTTTTGCTGCTTCTTCCACGATGCATCCGGTTGATGGACCGAGCCTTGTGTTCTCCCGGATCTCCCTGAGCTTCTGTATGTCGTCATCCAGGGAATAAGGTTTTGCGTCCGCTAAGGCCTGGCAGATGTTGACCGAGGCCCGGGCTGCATACACGCCCGCATCTTCTTCCATATAATTGAACACCACATAATATTCCCCTTCTTTATTCCCTGTGCTCCTGGTTCTTCCAAATCCGCATTCCATGCCTGCCAGGGACTGCAATTCCAATGCAACGTGTTCAATCACGTGCCCCATCCATGTGCCTTCCTCCACGCGCTGGAAGAATCCTCCGGGTGCGCCCACGCTGCACCTGTGGCCGTACATCGAAGGGAACAGTTCTTTCAACCTTTCAAGGAATCCCGGAATATGATTGGTTGGTTTTTCTTCCATTTCTTCGAGGTCCAGTTTCATCTGTATCAGTTTGGGGCGGCGAACGCTCCAATAGTTTGGTCCTCTCAGTACTTTTATTTCGTCTATACGCATAGATGCTGATTAATGTGGCGTAGACAATATATCAAAATTTTATCAATCAATTTTTTCTATAAATTCGGCACTTATCCATTTTGACACATATGAGTCCTAAAGGTAAACTGTTAGCGATCGGTGGCGCGGAAGATAAAGGAGCGGATCAGGAGCGGGGGGATGTGCACCGTAACAACCTCAACTTCTTCGAACTGGGTATCCTGAAGAAGATCGTTGAGGAGGCAGGTGGGCGTGATGCGCGTATTGAGGTTGTCACAACAGCTTCCATGATCCCGTATGAAGTGGGGAATAACTACCTGGATGCCTTTGGCAAATCAGGCTGTACCAATGTTGGGCTCATGCATATCCGAAACAGGGAAGACGCTCTGGAGGAGCAATACCTGCAGCGTATCAAAGATGCCAATTGTGTACTCTTCAGCGGTGGCAACCAGATGCGCCTCAGCACCATTTTCGGCGGCACCCAATTGCTTGATCTGATCCGTGACCGTTACCTGCATAGCGATTTCCTGATCGCGGGAACCAGCGCGGGCGCCATGGCCATGAGCAAGACCATGATCTATGAGGGCAATGCCACACGGGCCCACTTGAAAGGGGAAGTGAAGATCACCACCGGTCTGGGCTTTATGGACAATGTGATCTTTGATTCCCATTTCGAAAAACGGGGTCGTTTTGCCAGGCTGGCGCAGGCCGTGTCCGGTAATCCATCCTGTATCGGTATCGGTCTGGGGGAAGATACAGGCATGTTGGTGACCAACGGGAACCAGATGGAGGCAGTAGGTTCAGGTCTGGTCATCATTATTGATGGTCACAATATTCGGCATACCAATATTGCGGACATTCCCGAGGGCAATCCCATTAGTATTGAACACCTTATCGTTCATTTCTGTGAACATGGGAATGCCTACAGGGTGAAGGAGCGAAAATTTTTTATGAAATTGGATGGCGAAAAAGAACTGAAAGCTTAAAAGTTTTTATATTTTGATGCTTTATCATTTGATCCAAACAGGCTCTGCATGCGTCAAACTAGTCGTTCATTCTGGTTTTTCACCATCCTTTTGTTGTTGCTGATGTCTGCCACAAATAGCGTCCAGCAGCGGAAAAAGAAAGTCATATTCTTCGGGGATTCCCTTACCCAGCAGGGCGTCGCCCCGGGGGGATATGTGGACATCATGAATGCCATGCTGAAGGAACAGAAGCTGGATAATTCCTACGAGCTGATCGGTGCAGGCATCGGCGGTAACAAAGTATATGATCTATACCTGAGGATGGAAGAAGACGTGCTGGTAAAAAAGCCTGATGTCGTTTTCATTTTTATTGGTGTCAATGATGTATGGCACAAACAGTCGCACGGCACCGGGACAGATGCCGATAAGTTTGAAAAGTTTTATTCCGCCATCATCTCCAAACTAAAGGCAGCAAATATCAGACTGGCTTTATGTACACCTCCCGCTATTGGTGAACGTACCGATTTTTCCAACCAGCTTGACGGTGACCTGAACAAATACAGCGCGATGATCCGTAATCTGGCATCAAAGCATGGCCTGCCCCTGGTGGACCTTCGTAAATCCTTTCTGGACTATAACCTCGCGAATAATAAAGACAATAAGGAGTCAGGTATCCTTACGTCAGACCGCGTACACCTGAACGCTGCAGGAAACAAACTGGTTGCTGACAATATGTGGCAGGTGCTGAAAGAAATGAAATAACTACCCGGCCTTGATCAGGTAAAAATGCTTCTTGCCTTTTTGTACCAGCAGATATCTGCCATGCAGCAGGTATGTATGGTTGATCAGGCTGGCCGGATCGGTCAGCTTCTCCTTATTGACGCTCAAGCCGCCGCCCTGGATCATTTTCCGGGCCTCCCCCTTACTTGGGAAAACGCCCGTATCAGCCAGCAGCGTCACGAGGTCTATGCCTTCGGTAAACCTGGCTGCGGGCACATCGTATACCGGTACGCCTTCCAGTGACAACAACAGGTCCGCTTCGTTCAATTCCCTGATATTTTCCGCGGCATTACCCGAAAACAGTTTCTCCGTAGTCTGGATGGCTTTTTCCAGTTCTTCCTGCCCATGGATGAAGCGTGTTACTTCCTCCGCCAGTTTTTTCTGGAGCACCCTTTTTGCGGGGTCCGCCTGTTGTTCGGCAATCGCGTTCTCTATGTCAGATTTTGGCAGGAGCGTAAATATTTTGATCCATTTTTCAGCATCTGCGTCTGAGGCATTGAGCCAGAATTGATAAAAATGATAGGGAGAGGTCTTCTCAGGATCAAGCCACACATTCCCTTTCTCTGTTTTGCCAAACTTGCCACCATCCGCTTTCGTGATCAGGGGACAGGTGAAAGCAAAAGCTTCTCCTCCCGCTTTTCTGCGGATGAGTTCAGTGCCCGTCAGGATATTTCCCCATTGGTCGCTACCCCCCATCTGGAGTTTGCAGCCCTTGTTCTCAAACAACCAGTAATAGTCGTACCCCTGCATCAACTGGTATGCGAATTCCGTATAACTGATGCCGGTTTCACCTTCAATGCGTTTCCGCACGGAATCTTTTGACATCATGTAGTTCACTGTAATGTGCTTGCCAACGTCCCTGAGGAAATGAATGAACGAGATGTCCCTGAACCAGTCGTAGTTGTTCACCAGGGAAGCCCGGGAAGGGTTAGTTGGGTCAAAATCAAGGTATTTCTCCAATTGGCGGCGGATGCCGTCGACGTTCTTCTTCAGGCTGGCCTCGTCGAGCAAGTTGCGTTCCTCGCTCTTACCACTGGGGTCGCCCACCATTCCGGTAGCGCCGCCCACCAGCGCAACGGGTTGGTGCCCGGCCCTTTGGAGGTGAACCAGCAGGAGAATGGGTACCAGGGAACCGATATGGAGACTGTCTGCCGTTGGATCAAAGCCAATATAACCAATGGTTTTTTCCTTGTTCAATTGCTCCTCCGTTCCAGGCATGATATCCTGCAACATCCCGCGCCAGCTCAGCTCTTCAATCAGATTCATGGTTCATTCAAATTTGCGCAAATGTATGACAGATTGGCTGATATGAAAACAGGCAATATAGGTCTGCGAAAGACGTTTAAAAGCTTTGTATTTGTTGACATCAAAAAAAGGCCTGATGCCCTTTTAAACCTTTATTTTTGTGTAATGTGCCGGTATTCAACCAGTTCCGGTACCATTGCTTATCGGAAAGTATACCTGATGAATCCAATCAAAAAGCTGATCTGCTATATTTTGTTGCTGTGTTGTGTTGCAGGTGCAAAGGCCCAGTTCAGGAAATATTCCAATGAATTTCTCAACATAGGCGCCGGTGCCCGGGGGCTGGCGATGGGCGGCGCGCAGGTGGCTTCAGTGAATGATGGCACTGCGGGCTACTGGAATCCTGCCGGCCTAACCCAGGTCAAAGATTACCCGGTGCTCTCCCTGATGCACGCTGAGTATTTTGCCGGCATCGGAAAATATGACTACCTCAGCTTAGCCATCCCGCTGACAGACAAGAAAAGAACCATCGGTGTTTCCGTATTGCGGTTCGGGGTAGATGATATTCCCAATACGCTGTTCCTTGTGGAACCGGACGGGTCCATCAATTATAACAACATACGCTCGTTCTCATCCGCAGATTATGCTTTTCTGTTCAGTTATGCGCAAACGCTGAAGAAAACAGAGAAGAAGAACCTGAGTATCGGTGTGAATGCAAAAGTGATCCATCGTAAAGTAGGAACCTTCGCCAACGCCTGGGGATTCGGGCTTGATGCCGGCATCCAATACCAGACGGGTCGATGGAAATTGGGTCTTGCCGCCCGGGATATCACCACCACGTTCAACGCATGGACCTTCAACTTTACAGAAAAAGAAAAAGAAGTTCTCTACCTGACCAACAACGATATCCCCGTGAAGTCAACCGAAATGACCGCACCCCGCCTGGTGGCAGGTGTTGCTTACGATTTCAGGCTCACAAAGGATTTCAACCTGCTGACAGAAGCCAATCTGGATATCACCTTCGATGGTAAGCGGAATGTGATCGTCAGTGCTGATCCGGTCAGCATCGATCCCCGTCTAGGACTGGAACTGGGATATAAGCAGGTCATCTTCCTCAGGACCGGGATATACAATTTCCAGCGCGCGCTTGCCGATGGAGATACCCTTAACCAAAAGAAAGTCTGGATCTACCAGCCCAGCATTGGGGTGGGATTCAAACTGAAACATATTGGCATTGATTACGCCTTTACCAACCTGGCGAACCAGTCCAATCCCTTGTATACCCATATCTTCTCATTACGACTGAACCTGGTCAGGAAGAAAAAAGAAAACTGAAGGCATGAAGAAGAACCTGTTAATGGTATTGCTGCTGATCCTGGGTATGGGCGCTGAAGCGCAGTACAACAACGAATGGATCGATTATAATAAAACCTATTTCAAATTGAAAGTGGGTTCTTCCGGACTGTACCGGATCAGCGCTGCAACCCTGCAGCAGGCTGGACTCGGAAGCACACCGGTTGAACATCTTCAGCTGATTCGCAACGGCGTTGAAATACCCGTTTATACTACCAGGCCAACCGGGGCACCCGCAGCAAGCGATTTCGTGGAGTTTTATGGAGAAATCAACGATGGAAGGGCAGACACCCGCCTGTACAGGCAGGCCAGCCTGCATCTCGATAATACCTGGAGCCTGCATACAGATACCGCGGCGTATTTTCTAACGGTTAACCCCACTGGTACCAATCTCAGGTTCACTGATGAAGCCAACAATGTAGCAGGAAACACACTGCCTGCCGACGCTTTTTTCACCTATACTTTTGTGCAGAGTTACAGGGAACAGATCAATCCGGGCTTTGCTGCCGTGCTCCTGCAGGCCTACGTGTACTCTTCTTCCTACGATGCCGGGGAAGGATGGAGCAGCAGGGATATCTATCCGGCTTCACCACTCACAGAAACTCAGAATTTGTATCCATTCGCATCCGGACCCGCTGCCGTGATCAGCGTTGGCGCGTCGGGCAATGCCTTTAACCAGCGTAACCTGCGCGTTACCATCAACGGTACCCAGGTGATGAACCAGTCGCTCAATTTTTTCGCAGCCTCCACAACTCAGGCCAGTTTCCCCGTATCGTTATTGGGCAGGGCCGGTGGCGAGCAGATCGTTATCAATAACAACTCCACCGTGGCCACTGACAGGATGGTGGTGTCCAACTATAAGATCGCTTACCCGAGGACCTTTAATTTCGGCGGGAGCAAGCGTTTTGAATTCCAGCTCAACCCAAATCCGGCCGGGAATTACCTGGAGATCACCAACTTCAACGCAGGGGCGGCAGCTCCCGTGTTGTACGACATCACAAACAGAGGAAGGTATATTGGAAACATATCCGGCGGTGTGGTGAGGTTTGCTTTAAAGCCCTCCCTCCAGCCCAGGCGAATGGTGCTGATGAATGCGGAAACTGCGGAGATCAGGAATGTGAACCAGTTGTCGATCCGGAATTTCATAAACTATGCGCTCCCAGCCAACCAGGGCAACTACCTCATGATCGCCCACTCTAAATTGTTTGCAGGGCCCGGTGGCAACCCCGTGCAGAATTACAGGGATTACAGGACTTCAGCGCAGGGCGGGGGATACAATGCAAAGATCTACGACATTGAACAGATCATCGACCAATTCGCTTTCGGTATTAAGAATCACCCCATTTCAGTAAAGAATTTCATCAGCTTTGCCAGGAATACCTACACACAAAAACCACAGTTCATTCTCCTCATGGGCCGTGGCACGCTATACAATGACTACAGGATCTACGAATCGTTTGCAGCCACCAATGAGATCTCGCTGATCCCCACATTTGGCTCGCCGGGGTCCGACAACCTGCTTGCTTCACCCAATTATGATCCTTTGTCTGATATTCCCATCGGGCGCCTGGCAGCCGTGTCCGGCGAAGAGGTCGATATCTACCTGCAGAAAGTGAAGGAATATGAATCGACGCAGGCGAACGCAGCCAATACGATCAAGGACAGGGCCTGGATGAAGAATGTTGTTCATGCGATAGGAGGCAGTGATCCTTATCTCCAATCGATCATTTACGGATACATGAATATCAATAAAGGTATCCTGGAAGATACTTCCTATGGCGGGAAGGTTTATTCCTTCAGCAAGAACTCAGCGCTGGCTGTAGAGCAACTGACTTCGGACCAGCTTGCCGGCTTGTTTGAAGAAGGCCTTGGCATCCTTACTTATTTTGGTCACTCGTCGACAAATACCCTCGAGTTCAACATCGAGGATCCCGAGAACTATAACAACAAGGGCAAGTATCCGCTGTTCATTGTGAACGGGTGTAATGCGGGTAATGTATTCTCCTACGATACCCTTCGAACCCAGGGACAGGCATTTACCCTGTCCGAACGATACGTGTTCACTAGGGACAAGGGTAGCATCGGTTTCCTGGCCAGCACGCATTTTGGCATAGTGAATTATCTTAACATCTACACCAACAGCTTTTACAGGGCATATTCCACGGATCAGTATGGGAAGTCGTTAGGGCAGGTTCAGGGCGGTGCACTCGCCAGGATGGTGCAGAATACGTCGTTGTCTGATTTTTATACCCGTATACATGCCGAACAGATCAGTATCCACGGCGATCCGGCTGTAAAATTGTATGCCGCCAATCTGCCCGATTTTGCCATTGAAGACCCCCTGGTGCGGGTGAGTCCAACGCCGGTGTCCGTTGCGGATAATAATTTCGATCTCGCCGTGAAATTCGTGAATCTGGGCAAGGCCACCAATGATTCAATCAGGGTCCGCGTACAAAGGCAGCTGCCTTCAGGCGCCCTGGTAGATATTTACAACGCAAGGAGGCTGGCCGTTCGAAATGCAGATTCGCTGAAATTCTCCGTGCCCATCAACCCGCTGACGGATAAGGGCGAGAATAAGATCATTGTGACACTGGATGTGGATGGCAGGGTCAACGAAAGGTCCGAATCCAACAATACGGTTACGAAATCATTTGTTATCATAGAAGATGAACTGAGGCCGATCTCGCCATACAATTACGCTATTGTCAATAAGCCCAATATCACCTTCTATGCGTCTGCAGCGAACCCGCTTGCATCATCAAGGTCGTACACCATGGAAGTGGATACCACTGAACTGTTCAACTCGCCATTCAAGAAAACAGTGACTATACAGTCTCCCGGTGGATTGCTTCAGTTCAATGTACCTTCTCTCACCCTGGCAGACAGCACCGTCTATTACTGGAGAACTGCTCCAGTACCAAACCCCGGTGCTTCCATCGTCTGGAATTCTTCTTCTTTTGTTTACCTGAGCAATAGTACTCCCGGGTATAACCAGTCGCACTTTTTCCAGATGAAGAAGAGCCAGTATAACAGGATGGAATTGGCGGCGGACCGCGTGTACAGGTTCAACACCCAGGAGAAACTGGTTTCCATAAAAACAGGTCTGTTCCCTACCCATTCCGGCGACAGGCTGCAGGTGAACATAGATAATGACATCGTGGAGCGTTATGGTTGCAGATACAGCTCCATCCAGATCGTTGTGTATGATAAAGTAACGCTGCGGCCCTGGGCTAATGCGCTGCAACCAAACGGGCAGGGTAAGTTTGACAGTTGGCCACCATGTATCCATAATGGGTTCACGTTCGAATACCCATATGGAGACCCGGTATACCGAAAAAGAGCGATCGATTTCCTGGAATCCATCCCAGCAGGTTTTTATGTTTCCATCACCAACCTGGGTGCGGACTTCAATTCATCGTTCATTGGTCAGTGGATGGCCGATACCGCAACCCTGGGCAGGAATGTTTCACTCTACCATAGCCTGAAAAAACTGGGTTTTGCTGAGATCGACAGCTTTACAAGGAACCTGCCTTTTATATTCTTTACACGTAAGGGCATGCAGAATTTCCCCATCTACCAGAAAATGGGAAGGGAGTTCGGTGAATACGTTGAACTTGACGTGAGGGTAGTAGCCAGCCAAGCCGATGGTACCATCGAGTCACCCTGGTTCGGGCCGGCCCTCGCATGGAACAGATTGAAGTGGAGTGGCACCGACGTGAATCCATTCTCTGACCAGGTATCCATACAGGTGTATGGGAAAGACTATCTCGGTAATGAAGCATTGCTTGGTACCGTGCAGCCTGCTCAGGATACTTCACTGACGTATATCAATGCCAGGCAATTCCCTTACCTGCGTTTGAAGATGAATAATAAGGATTCCGTCAACGGGACACCGAACCAGCTCCGATACTGGAGGCTGTTGGGTGATCTTCCCCCTGAAGGAGCCGTTGCGCCAAATCTCTTCTTCCGCGCACCAGACAGCGTGGAAGTGGGCCAGCCCTATGTCCTGGAACTGCCCTTCAAAAATATAAGCCAGTCGGCCTTCGACAGCATCAGTGTGCAAGTAACGGTGACAGATCCGTCTAACGTAACACGGCAGGTTACCATTCCCAAACAGAAACCCCTTCGCGAAGGAGATACACTTGTACTCAGGTATCCCCTGGATACGCGGAGCCTGGTGGGAAGTAATACGATTTTTGTCAACTTCAATCCCAACTACGCCCAGCCGGAACAATACCTGTTCAATAATTTCCTGTTCAGGTCATTTATAGTGAAGGGAGATCAGTACGACCCCACCCTCGATGTTACCTTTGACGGGGTGCATATCCTGAACCAGGACATCGTCTCGTCCAGGCCACACATCGTGATCAAGCTCACGGACAATAATAAGTTCATGTTGCTGGATGATACCTCGCTGATGAAGGTGCGCGTGAAGTATCCCGGCAACGAGATCAGGGAATACCGTTTCGACAATGATACGCTGAGGTTTACCCCGGCGGTGAATACTGGTGGTGTTAAAGACAATACAGCAACGATCGACTTCACCCCCTTATTCAAAGAAGATGGTTTTTACGAGCTGATCGTGACTGGGTCAGACAAAAGTGGAAACGCTTCGGGGTTGATCGAATACAAAGTGGTGTTCAGTGTAGTCAACAAATCCATGATCTCAAACCTGTTGAACTATCCAAATCCGTTTACCACCTCTACGGCATTTGTGTTTACGCTGACCGGCAATGAGATCCCCCAGAACATGCGCATACAGATCATGACCATTACCGGTAAGATTGTACGTGAGATCACGAAGGAGGAACTCGGACCGATCCATATAGGCAGGAATATCACCGAATACAAATGGGATGGTACGGACCAGTATGGGCAAAAGTTGGCAAACGGCGTATACCTCTATCGGGTGATCACCAACCTGAATGGAAAAAGCATTGAAAAGCTTAACCTGAACGGGATCAATGGGGACCGGTATAACGATTCGTCAACAGATAAATACTTCAAGAGCGGTTATGGGAAGATGTACCTCATGCGATGACCTTTCTTCAGCGTGATCCATGCATAGGCCAGTATGAGCAGAAGCACGACGATGAGCTCAGCTATCAGCAGGAGTTTCACGGAGTCATTCCTGAAATCAAATTCAATGTTTTGTGGGCCGGGTTGAACAGGCACACCCATCAGTGTTCGATGTTTTACCAGGATCGGGATATCCTTACCGTTTAGGCGGGCGTGCCAGCGTTTATAATGATTCTGCTTTACAACAAAGGTGTCTGCCACTGAATTCAGGGCCATAATATGGATCCGTTTTGGAGCGTATTCGATCTTGTTGATCACTGAGCCTTCGTTATTGAAGAAAAAAGCCGGTTTCATACTGTTCGTTTCCTGGGTGCCCGAGTCAAAATAATCCAATGTTGACCTGAATACAAGGGGATAGGGAAACAGGCTGTCCAGCGCGATCTGCTTGCTGTAGAGTTCCCAGCTTCCTATGATTTTTCTGGTATCCGGGTGTTGGGATGCCAGGACATGCTCCGGGATCATTTTGGGGGACGATATGCCTGGTGGAGAAAGGCGGACCATGTCGTTGATCTTGCGGGGGGATAGCTGTCCAACGCCCGTAAATGGAAGCTGCAGGAGTGTTGCCAGTATGATCTCGAGTACTGCCATTTGAAACAGTTTTTTCATGTCCCCGGCCTTTACGCATTTGGCCATGAGGAGTCCGATAACGAGTTGGATGCTGCCATGGATGATGAAGGTGTCCGCCATGCTCAATCCTGAAATAAGGGCCTTTATGGCGGCTCGCGCATTCCCGTTCAGCGTGGTAAGGTTCAGCAATGAACGTTCGCCCTCCATGAATGAATAACCGATCGCCATCACTACGGAGAGGCCTGAGAGGATGCAAAAAATCCGCAGTATGCGGTGCAGTGAGGGGGCATGATGCAGCAGGCCATCCTTCAGGGCTATTGCGCCTCCGATGATGAAAGGCAGCAGCGCGAACAATCGGAACTCACTGTTTAATCTCACATAGTTCACCAGCGGAAGGTGTTTGTAAATGGGCAGCATGAGATCGCTGGAGAGGATCAGGAAGAAAGATCCTGTAATCAGGAAGAACACAGATGCTCCCCGCATTCTTTTCAGTACGATCAGCATCAGCGATGCAAACAGGAGCATGCCGATAAAGCAATTCCTCATAGAAATATCGTTCCGGAAGAATGCATCGTTTTTGGTCACGGGAAGTGAAAAAAAGAAGCTTATCCATGATGCTGTAGTGGTGGCATTTTGGGTAACAACGCGCTCACCTACCGGAGCGCTTCTGTTGGTGTATGGAAGCACTTCGCTGTAGCCGTAGATCATCCCGGAGGATAACAGCAGGGTAGCCATTATCAACAGGGTCAGTCTGGCCAGGTGTTTTCGACCGAGCAGGTTGAGGTGGATAACCAAAGGCAGGCAGAATAGCGCGAAGCCGATGGATATGCCGGGATGTGCGGATGAGAGTAGCCAGAAGCAGGAAAGCACCGCCGCTATCAGGTTGTTTAGCGCCCCATCCCTCAGGTACCTGATCATGAAAAACAGGCAAACCGGGACCAGTGCTGCGCCGGTGATCCAGTTGAAATGTTGCAGGTGTCCCACTACAAAACCGCTGCAGGCGTAGACAATGGCAGCGAATTGTTGGGTGCGGATGTCTGTCAGCCATATTCCGCAGAGTTTGTACATGCCCCATACGGCGATCAACAGGTAGGCCAGTAGTTCAAGTGTGAACGTATATGCGTTATATCCCGGTAATGCTGCTATGAGCCAGGTGCCGGGATTCCAATAGCCCAGACTCATGTCCCCATAGGTTGGGAAGCCGTAATTCAGGTAGGGGTTCCACAGGGGAAACTGCCCTGCATCCAGTGATTCAGACAGGAAGAATTTAAGCGGGAAGTAGGCCGCAAAAAAATCGTTCTTAACTGCAAACAGAAATGAGGTGATGGGCAGGTATGCAAGGAGGACCACTAAAAAACATGGGAGAACGGGATGTTTTTCAATAATCTGCTTCATTGCAGTAATTTAGATTCATAAGATAAATATACTAATGATTGAAGAACGGGGAGTGACATGTATGTACTGTGGGGGCGAAGCTCAGATCTATGAGGAGAAGGCCTATCACAGGTACATACCCGATCATGGCCCCTTCAGGATATTCAGGTGCAAATCTTGCGGATCGCTGCTTACTGATCCTGTTCCCAGCGAAAAGACCCTGGCTGACATGTATCAGGCATTCAATAAAGGAATGGCGGAAAAGCCCAGGGAGTTAAGGACCAACTATCCACTTAAGTCATGGTTCCTCCAATGCATGAAGCACATGATGCAGGGGACAGGACTGCAAATGAAGCCGGACTTCTCATGGATAGAACTGGGAGCGGGGGAGGGAGAGATGGCGGAGTTGATGGTTCAACATTTTCCGGGACATCAGGGAACGGCTGTTGATTTTGTTGTTGCGCCTGAGTCGCTTCACGAGGGACCTGTGAAATGGATCTGCGCGGATATGGCTGGGGGGTTGCCGGAGGAATTGGAGCAGGCGGACCTTGTATTTGCCATCACAGTGCTGGAGCACATGGCTGACCCCGTACAGTTTATCAAGTCCGCACTTCGGTTGCTCAAGCCGGGTGGCGTGTTTTATTTTAATTGCCCAAGGGCCGACAGCGGCGCTTTCAAGATCCTGGGAAGAAAATGGCCTTATTACATACCGGGTGAACACCTGACCATTCCTACTATTGGGGGTATTGAAAAACTGATGGATAGGGAATGCCGGTCATTGTTTTCGTCGGATTGTGAGATCAGGGTGAACCCCGTGATCATGCCTTATCCCTTCGGTTTTTATGCAGGTTATTTTTTACCATTCCTGGAGAAGGTATTTCCCTTTTCATTCGACGTTTATTTTCCAACGGGAATCCTGGAGTGCCGGGTCAGGCGCCCTAATTGATGTTGATCTTCCTGTCCACCAGGAATAGGGGCCTTTTTTTGGTTTCCGTGAACAGCCTGGCGACATATTCTCCCAACAGGCCTGTAGCCATCAGTTGAATACCTCCAAACAGCATGATGGCGATGATAATGGATGTCCATCCCTCCACTGTTTTGCCGTTCAGGTGCGAGACCATAGCAAAAATGGCAAAGCCGAATGCGATCAGCGAGAAGAAAACGCCGATCAGCAGGCTGATGCGGAGGGGTTTGAAGCTGAATGAAATGGCGCCTTTAAGGCCCAGCCCCACCATATTTGACCACGAATACTTTGATTGCCCATTGCTGCGCGCGGGCGCGATAAATGAAACGGTTGTTGTTCTGAATCCGATCCAACTGAAGATGCCGCGCAGGAAAACTTCCCGTTCTTCAAATTGAAGGATGCTCCCAAGAACTTTTCTGTTAAAGATCCGGAAGTCAGCCACGTTTTCTTCGATCCGGGTGTCTGCAATGAAATTGAGGAAACGGTAGAACAGCGAAGATGACCATTTTTTCATGTTGCTGACAGAGGCGGTATCCATGCGTTTTGCAGATACCATGTCGTATCCCTCGTTGTATTTATTTATGAGTTCGGGTATTAAGGAAGGCGGATGCTGCAGGTCACCGTCCATGATCAGTATGGTGTCTGCCCCGGCCATCTGCATGCCTGCCAGAAGCGCGGCCTGGTGGCCGAATGTCCTGGAAAATGAAATGGCCTTGACCCGGTGGTCGTCCCGGGCAAGCCGCTCTATTTCGGCCATGCTATTGTCTGTGCTGCCGTCATCAACCCACAGGAGTTCAAAAGGAAGCGGGCAATGCCTGCCAATTTCCTGATAGAGGAGGGCGATATTTCCTTCTTCATTCAGGATGGGAACAATGATCGAAATAGCAGGGCGGGTATTCATTTTCCTGTATTTAATTGCGCCAGGCTGATATGTCGTTGTATGTATTTTCCGATCATATCAAACTCAATATTCACGCGATCGCCAACGCCGATGTCCTGGAGATTGGTGTGATCCCAGGTGTATGGAATAATGGCCACTGAAAAGCTGGTGTCCGTTACCTCAAAAGCGGTGAGGCTTATCCCGTTAACACATACGGAGCCTTTCTCGATCATGAGGGCGCTGAATTGTTGGGGGAAGTTGAAGCCGATCTTCCAACTGCCGTCCATGTTGATGATTTCGGTGCAGTTTGCCACCGTATCCACGTGCCCCTGTACCATATGTCCATCAAGGCGGGTGTTCATGGTCATGGCCCTTTCGAGATTGATGATGTTGCCTTTTTTCCATAAGCCGGCATTGGTTTTTGCCAGGGTTTCGGCAACTGCGGTAACATGGTGGCGGCCATCAGCGATGTTTTCCACGGTCAGGCAGATACCGTTATGTGAAAGGCTTTGGTCTATCTTCAGCTCTTGTGATATGGGAGAGCTGATCCTGAAACTTCGGTTGGTTCCGTTTTCCACAACATCTTCCAGTATCCCCATCGATTCAATAATGCCCGTGAACATGCTCAGAATTTAGGGCAATATCGGGATTGATTGTGAAAAAACCGCCTGGCTAACCCTGCTGCGGTCAAATAAGTATAACATGTATTTTTATTAAATGGCATGGTTGGAACGGAACAGGGAACATTTGATGGTGATCGGGATATATTTTCTCGCTTTGGCAGTTGCCTATTTCCCCGTACTCAATAAGAATTTTTCGGCCGATGATTTCAGGGTGCTCTGGCGCGTATGCCATGACCGGCAATTTGTTACGGAAGGTTTTTTCAGGATAGTTTCTGATGTCAGTCTTTATCTGAATTATTTGGTCGGCGGTTACCAGCCTGTTTATTTCAACCTGTTCAATCAACTGCTGCACCTGGCCTGTTCGCTGTTGATATACCTGTTCTGTCTGCAGACCGCAACGTTCTGGTCAACGGGCGGCAGGTTTTTTGCTTTTTGCAGCGGTTTTTTCTTTTTGTTGTATCCGTTCCACAGTGAAGCGGTGGTATGGATCGTTGGCAGGGGAGCATCCCTGTCATCTTTTTTTGCATTGGTTGCCATCTGTGTATCGGTATCGGAATTCAAGGACCGTGGGAAGTATATGCTGGCTGGACTTTCCTATCTGGTTGGGCTTCTTGCTTATGAAGCTATACTTTCATTGCCACTCATCGTTTTGCTGATCCATTGGATGAAGTACCGGGATAAGAAGGCTGTTGCATATTTTTCAGTTTTCTTCGCGCTTGCGATCATCATTTATTTTACTCTCAGGGTCAGCATCTCCGGATCGGTGTTTGGAGCTTATGGGGCGGGTATCGCAGGTTTGTCGTCCACAAATATCGCTGGGCAGATTTTCAGGGTCCTGGCCAGGCTGATCGCTCCCCCGAATCCGCAAACCACGCGTTTCCTGTTGTTTCTTTCTGTTGCGCTGATAGGGTGGGGTACGGTTATTTTTCTTTACGTGAGGTCTGTCAGGGTTCGCAGGGCTAGCCTGGTTCCTTTTGCAGCGATCGCAATGGTGTTCATTTGCTCCCTTGTGGTAGCCGCCAGTTTCCCGGTGAGTACAAGGACTACCTCCACGGACAGGCTCCTGTATTTCCCATCAGTGTTCTTGTGTATAGCCCTTTCTATGATGGTTTCGGAGCTGGCCACTACCAGGGTAAAACGTATGCTGGCAGTTGGGGTCCTTGGTCTTTGTGGACTGTGGGGCATCATGGTGACCATCAGGAACTGGGCATTTGCATCCGCTTCAACCACCCGTATCCTTTCCGTGTCCAGGGATGTTTCCAGGGAGGGGACCCATGTTTTCCTGCTCAATGTGCCGGACGAATACAACGGGGCTTATATGCTGGCGGGCGTACTTGACGAGGCCTTGCTGATCAACGGGGCAGATACTTCCCGTGTCCACCAGGTGAACATCCTGCTAAAGGAAGACAGGGGGGTAGAGGGGCGGATCCGGCCAGTTTCTGACCGGGATGGGTTATACATTTTCCCCGGGGTACGGATATACCGGATGGATAGTGCCAAGAGCCGGATCCGGTACTCAGGAAAGGAATGGGTGTGCGGGGCGGCCGACCAGATCTGGTATTGGGACAGGGTGGAGTTCAGGCGATTGGAGTAAGGACCGTGGTTTTTTTGAAGAAAAAACTAAATAGAACCAACTTCTTTGTTATTTGGCCGGATCTTTTTATCTTTGCCACCCTTAATTACTCAAAGGAGGTATTTCATATGTTGATCATAGATTCAAAAGATTGCGAAAACATCGACAAGGCGCTCAAAAAGTACAAGAAGAAGTTTGAGAAAGCCAAGATTCTGCTGCAGCTCAGGGAGCGTCAGTCGTTTACCAAGCCTTCCATCAAAAGAAGGGCGGAAGTGTTAAAAGCAGTCTATAAGCAACAGATCGCAGCCGGAAAGATCGATTCGTGATCGCTTTTACATAATTTTAGCAGCCATAGGTAAAGCCTTATGGCTGCTTTTTTATGCCCGGAACCGTCAACCTCCTAATACCGCCCTTTTTAGAGTACCTGCAGTTTGAGAAGCGGTATTCCGCCCATACGGTCAAATCCTACGCTACGGATCTTCAGCAGTTGGATGATTTTTTACAGCTTAAATATGGTTCGCCTGAGATAGAGCAGCTTACGCCCCCCATTTTACGGTCGTGGCTCGCCCAGTTAAAGGGCGAAGGTTTGGAGGCCAGGAGCATCAATCGAAAGATTTCCGCGGTAAAGTCGTTCTTCAGGTTCCACCGGAGAAGGGGAACCATCTCAGGTAATCCGGCAACGGCCTTAAAGGTGATGAAAACCGGGAAGAGACTTCCTTCTTTCCTGAAGGAGGAGCAAACGGGGGAGCTGATCGCGGCCGGTTCCGGAACGGATTCCTGGAAAACGGCGACCTCCCGGTTGATCCTGGAGATCCTGTATAACACGGGCCTCAGGGTCAGCGAGCTCGTGGATCTCAGGGAACGACATGTGGATGGGCAGCAGTTGCAGATCAAGGTGCTTGGAAAGGGCAACAAGGAGCGGATCATTCCTTTAAAAAAAGAGCTGTTGGCCCTGATCACGGGTTACCGGGAGGCCAAGCGCCGGGAGTTTGAGAAGCCGGATCTGGAGTATCTGTTGGTAAACGCCCGGGGAAGTAAGTTGAACGTAAAATATGTTTACCGGGAAGTGAATGGCATGTTGAAGGACCTCGGGCAAGTGACCAAGAAAAGCCCCCATGTCATGCGCCATACTTTTGCCACCCAGCTGATCAATAACGGCGCGGATCTCAATGCCATCAAGGAGTTGCTGGGTCATGCCAGCCTTGCCGCCACGCAGGTGTACACCCATAACACCATTGAAAAGCTCAAGGATATACATAAAAAGGCCCATCCAAAAGCATAATCTTCATACTATTAACAAGGTTATAACCGTTACCGATAAGAAGCCGCTTTTGCGTCAATTTTCATTTGACCATGTTGCAGTTTTGACTTAAATTAGTAAAGCAGAGAGGGGGCTTATCCCCTGGCAGGCAAAGAGATCTTTATTTATTGTTTCACCCGAAAAAAAATCGTTGTTATGAACGTTAACATTCAGACAGTGCGTTTTGAAGCTGACTCAAAACTGATTGACCACGTTAACAGGAAGATCATGAAAATTGAGAACTTTCATGATCGGATCACCAAAATCGAAGTTTACCTCAAACTGGATAATGTTGTTCACCAGATAAAAGACAAAGTTGCCGAAATCAGGGTCAAGGTTCCCCGCCACGAGTTTTTTGTCAAACACACCTCAAAATCGTTCGAAGCCTCATTTGATAATGCCCTCGAGTCCATTATTTCCCAGATTAAAAAAACGAAACAGAAACAAGCTGCATAAGCAAAGGGCCGGTAAGGCCCTTTTTTTTCTTCCCGGGTAATTATTTCTTTTTCAAAATTTTTGCATTTCACAATTTCCATTACCTTTGCCTTCCCAAAAAATGGGGTAAGTTCTTTAAACGCAGTGCAGGAATAAGCCACTTTAGCTCAGCCGGTAGAGCAACTGATTTGTAATCAGTAGGTCGTTGGTTCGATTCCGACAAGTGGCTCTTTGATAGGTTGGGCAGGTTCCAGAGCGGCCAAATGGGGCGGACTGTAAATCCGCTGTCTTTCGACTTCAGAGGTTCGAATCCTCTCCTGCCCACTTGTTCCGATCAACCGGAACTGCGCCAATCCTGGTAACGGGGGCGGATTAATGCGGGAGTAGCTCAATTGGTAGAGCGATAGCCTTCCAAGCTATAGGTCGCGAGTTCGAGACTCGTCTCCCGCTCTTTTTAGGTTACCGGTGCTGCAGCCAGGATTCTGGCTGCTTGCCGGTGGCCGGCCACTTGGGTAATTAGCCGTTGTAGCTCAGGGGTAGAGCACTTCCTTGGTAGGGAAGAGGTCGTGAGTTCGATTCTCACTAACGGCTCAAAAACACAGCAAAAAGCAGCTTGTCTGCCTAGCATATAACAATTGTATACACAACCTAAAATGGATAACAATGTCTAAAGAGCAATTTAAGCGGGATAAACCCCACGTTAACGTTGGTACTATCGGTCACGTTGACCATGGTAAGACCACTTTGACTGCTGCTATTACAAACATCCTTGCGAAAAAAGGATGGGCACAGGAAAAGAAGTATGATGAAATCGATGCTGCTCCTGAAGAAAAAGAGCGTGGTATTACCATCAATACAGCGCACGTGGAGTATCAGACTGCAAACCGCCACTATGCTCACGTTGACTGTCCCGGTCACGCTGACTATGTGAAGAACATGATCACTGGTGCTGCCCAGATGGACGGTGCTATC
>Ga0315904_10001989_pt1 | contig 32068 bp, 31 predicted proteins | sample LakEriMetagenome_6_FD_203529 | JGI IMG/M metagenome (GOLD analysis project Ga0315904, IMG submission 203529) | Freshwater fungal communities from buoy surface, Lake Erie, Ohio, United States - Buoy 12 MA120 | ecosystem: Environmental > Aquatic > Freshwater > Lake | place: USA: Lake Erie, Ohio...
GGAGAGCGGATGCGAAAGCGAGCAAAGCGCTTCGGCAGGACCAAGCCGGTAACGAGTCCGACCCGATGAGGCCGCCTTTGACATGGCATACGATTTCCTGATCGTCGGCGGGGGTACCGCCGGGGCGGTGCTGGCAGCGCGTCTCTCCGAGGACGCGCGGCGCCGCGTGTTGCTTGTCGAGGCCGGGCCTGACTTCGCGCCGGGCGACGAGCCGGCCGATATCCGCGACCCCTTCCCGGGCGCGACGGTCAATCCGGACTACTTCTGGGAGGGGCTTACAGCCAGCGCGATGGACGGCAGGACGCCGGCGCTTTATCCGCAGGCGCGCGTGATGGGCGGCGGCTCGAGCATCAACGGCATGATCGCGCTGCGCGGGGTGCCTTCGGACTACGCGCAATGGGCCGCGGCCGGCGCCGGCGATTTTTCGTGGGAGGCGGTGCTGCCGCATTTCCGTCGCATCGAGCGCGATCTGGAGCGCGGCGATGGCATGGGGCCGCATGCCATCAGCCGCGTTCCCAAAGAGCAGTGGCCGGCCTTCCTGCGCGAAATGGAGCACGCGGCCAGGGCGGCCGGCCTGCCTTTCGTGCCAGACATCAACGAGCAACCCGACGACGGCTTTTTTGCCATCCCCAATGCCATCGGAGACGACAGGCGCGTGTCTGCGCCGGGGAGCTACCTGACCGTCGAGGTGCGGGCGCGACGCAATCTCGAGATACTGTCCGGTACCCGGGTCACCCGGCTGTGCGTGGAAGGCGCGGCGGTTAGCGGCGTCGAGGCGATCCGCGATGGCGTTCCTGTCCGCCTGGAGGCGTCCCGCACGATCGTCTGCGCCGGCGGCATCCACTCGCCAGCGCTGCTGCTGCGCTCGGGCATCGGGCCGGCAGCCGACCTGGCGGCGCTTGGCATGCGCGCGGTGCTGGACCGGCCCGGCGTCGGGCGCAATCTGCAGAACCATCCTTACATGTTCTTCGCCCTTACGCTACCGCGCGGCGGGCGGATCGAACCGGGCTTGCGGCGCTTCGCGCTCGCCGGCACCCGGGCATCCTCGGGACTTGCGGGGGCGCCGCCCGGCGACCTGTTCGGCTTCGTGGTCGGTCGGGTCAGCGGCGGGGCATACGGGCCGGCCTTCGCGCTGGTGGGCAGCGCGCTCTACGCCCCACGCTCGCGCGGCTGGGTCAGGTTGACGAGCGTCGATCCGCGGGCGAACCCGGAGGTCAACTTCCGCTTCATGGCCGACCCCGCCGATCCGCCGCGCATGGTGCTGTCCGCGCGGCTGACGGAGCGCCTGCTGCGCGATCCGGGCGTCGCCGCGCAGTATCACGAGGCCTTTCTGCTTCCGGGCGCGCTGGCGATGAAACAGTTCAACCGGCCGGGCCTGATGGGCAAGGTTCTCGCGGTACTGGCCGAGGCCGCCGCCGGCGCGCCGGCCCCGCTCCGCCGCGCCATCTTCGCGCGCGCCTTCAAGAGCGGGCCGCCTGCCGTCGGCCGCGGCGGCGGGCGCGCGATCTCGGATCGAGAGATCTTAGACGCGATCAGTCCGATGGGCCACCCGGCCGGCACCTGCGCGATGGGCCGTGCCGACGACCCGATGGCGGTGGTCGATCCGGCATTCCGGGTGCACGGCATGGCCAACCTGTACGTGGCCGACGCCTCGGTGATGCCCGCGATTCCGAGCGCCAACACCAACTTGCCCACGCTGATGCTGGCAGAGCGGGCCGCCGAGCGCATCGGCGCCGCCTGAACCGACGCCGGGCGGTAACCCGCCCGGCGTCCGCCGCTCTTCGAGGCAGCCTGAACCTCGGCGAAAGGCCGGTAAGGCGACCCGGCCGAGGGTGTCGCGCCGGGTCGGCGCCTACTTGTCCCAGTCGCGCAGCGGCTTGCCGCCGGCGGCGCGGATCAAGTCCATATAGGCCCGCAGCACCGCGCGCGCAGGCAGACCCTTGCCTTCGTTCGTGCGTGCCCAGTCACCGCCGATGTCCGGCAAAGACTGCGCCCAGCGCAGGCGATCGGCGTCCGACAGCTTCACGACCTTGGTGCCGACGTCGATCATCGCCTTCTTCGAAGACTCGATCTGCGCGTTGGTCTGCTTGATGAGCTCGGCGGTGTAGTCAACGCCGGCCTTCACGATCGCGTCCTGCACCTCTTTCGGCAGCTTCTTGAACTTGTCGGACGTCACCGCGATGCCGCCGGCGAACATCGCGCCGATGTCGACCTCGAGGACGTGCTGCGCGATCTCGTGGAGCCGGATCGGCAGGATGCCGGTGTAGAACGAGAGCGCGCCTTCGGTAACCCCGGTCTGCACGTTGGTGTAATAGGTCGGCAGGCCGCCGTCGACCGCGACCGCGCCCGTGCCGCGCAGCCATTGCGCCGCCGGGCCGGGCGCGTTGTAGCGGCGCCCCTTGAGGTCCTCGAACTTGTTGAGAGGGACCTTGGTCCAGATGTGGTAGGTCTCGATGCTGACCGGGGCGAGATACTTGATGTTGTTGCTCTCCCATTCTTTCAACACCGCCGGGTTCTCGCGCATGAGCTTGTCCATCGTGCGCGTGACGATACCCATGTCGCCCGAGGTGAACGGGGTGAAGAACGTGACGTTCGACAGCGGCATGCTGTCTGCCTCGAAGACCGATCCGACGTAACCGATGTCGGCGATGTTGTCGCGGATCGCCTCCATCGTGTCCTGGAGTTTGAACAGCGTGCCAGCATAGGCCTCTTTCCAGTTGATGCGGTACTTACCGCCGGCCTTGAGTTGCTCGTCGACGCGGTTCTTGAAGTAGCCGGCCATGAGCCCGATCGGCAGCCACGAGGTCGGGTGGCTCGAAGCGAGCGTGAGGTTGATTGTTTGTTGCGCCGCAGCAGTGCCGCTGACGGCGAACGCGCCTGCGACCGCGATCGCGGCGAGCGCCCTGGAGATGCATTTCATCGGAGTCTCCTTGTAGTGGATGATGTGTACGAAGATATTACCTGTAACAGACGCGCAAGGGTTTGGCGCCGGTCCTGCGTACCTCGTGCTTGCCGGGCTTCGACAGCAACACCGCGCGCGCCGGAATTCCCCGGTCCTCGGCGGCCTGTGCCCATGCACCGGCGATGCCCGGCAGCGGTTGTGCCCAATCCACTTGCCCGGCCCCTAGGAGTGTATCCGCTTCGGCCATTGCCGAGGCGGGCGCTGCCGCCCGCTTTCTCGGGGGTCTTCAGCTAATCAACCGTGGTACTCAAGCTGACGCGCCGGCGCCGGAATGTCCCATTCGAAAGCCCCTGCACCGCGCCATGGATATGCGTGTCGATGCAATTGCGCTTGCCGTCGCGATGTTCCGACTGTTCCCACATGGCATGTGCCGGACAGGCTTCTCGCCGATGCGACAAGCACGGCATGCGCGCGCGCCGCCACAGCGGAGAAACTGCAAGGTCCGGAGAATCCGTGCCACCGCTGCCTAATGACCGCACGGCTTGTCATGGCTGCAGGAACCGCGCCGCGTGATCACGGTTTGCATCAGTCCCGCCCGAGCGTCTCCCCCATCTCCCTGCCGCGGTCGCTTGCCGCCTGCATCGCTGCGCCGATCGCGCCCGGAATATCGCGCGCACGCATGACTTCCAGCGCCGCGAAGGTGGTGCCGCCCTTGGAGGTGACACGTTCGCGCAGCGTCGCGAAACTTTCGGGGGAGTTGGCGGCCAGTTGCGCGGCGCCGACCACGGTTTGCAGGGCCAGGCGGCGGGCGGTTTCCGCTTCCAGCCCCAAGGCTTCGCCGCCGGCCTGCAGGGCTTCCAGGAACAAGAATACGTAGGCTGGGCCGCTACCCGACAGGGCGGTCACGGGGTCGAGCAGTTCTTCGCGCTCCACCCAGACCGTCTGGCCGACGGCGGCGAGAACGCGTTCGGCATCGGCCCGGCGCGAGACTTCGACTTCAGGCGGGGCGTAGAGCGCGGTGATGCCCTGGCCGATGAGGGCCGGGGTATTGGGCATGGTGCGCACGAGCTTGCCGTAGCCGCCCAGCCAGCGCTTGAGGTCCGGGAGTCGCGTGCCGGCGGCAATCGAGAGAACGGTCTGGTTTTTCATGTGCGGCGCCACCGCGCCGGCGGCTTCGCGCATGTGCTGCGGCTTCACTGCCATGACGATCAGGCCGGCCGCGGCGAGGCTGGCGTCGGGGGCCGGCAGGGTGCGCACGCCAAACTGCGTTTCCAGGCGGGTGCGGGCTTCGGGCAGGGGTTCCACCACGGTGATGGTGCTGGTATCGAAGCCCTTGGCCTGCATGCCACCGATGAGGGCGGCGGCCATGTTGCCGCCGCCGATGAACGCGATATTCATGGGATTCTTGTCCTGGTTCCGAAGATGGCCGTGCCGACCCGCACGATGGTGGCGCCTTCAAGGATGGCGGCCTCGAGATCGGCCGACATGCCCATCGAGAGGGTATCGCAGCCGAGCCCCTGGGCATTGAGGTCTTCGAGGATAAGGCGCAGGGCGCGAAACGGTGCGCGCTGGGCTTCGAGGCCCTCGGCCGGCTGCGGGATGGTCATCAGGCCGCGCAGTTTGAGCCGCGGCAGGGCCGCTACCGCCCGGGCCAGGTCGGCGATCGTGGCCGAGTCGGCTCCGCTCTTGCTGGCCTCGCCGCTGATGTTGACCTGCAGGCAGACCTGCAGGTCGGGCAGGTGGGCGGGCCGCTGCGCGGAGAGCCGCTCGGCGATCTTGAGGCGGTCGATGCTGTGTACCCAGGCGAAGTGCTCCGCGACCGGACGCGTCTTGTTGCTCTGTATCGGCCCGATGAAATGCCATTCCAGGCCGAGTCCGGCCAGGGCCATGGCCTTGTCGACGCCTTCCTGGACATAGTTTTCGCCGAACGCCGTCAGGCCGGCGGCGTGGGCGGCGGCCACCGATTCGGCGTCGAAGGTCTTGCTGACTGCCAGAAGCCGTACGGAATCGGCTGTACGGCCGGCGTTTTTGCATGCCGTTGTCATGAGCGCCCGGACTTCCCGTACCCGCTCCGCTATTGCTGGGGCTGAAGGCATGTTAATCTTTTGACGGTTATGCAAGCGGTTGCTCCCGCTGCGGAGGGGTCCGCCAGAGCGCCTGATGTTCCAAGACGAGGAATTATAGATGGACATATCCGAGTTACTCGCGTTCGTGGTCAAGAACAAGGCCTCCGACCTGCATCTGTCGGCCGGGCTGCCGCCCATGATTCGGGTACACGGCGATGTTCGCCGCATCAACCTGCCAGCGATGGATCATTCCGAAGTGCACGGCATGATCTACGACATCATGAACGACGGCCAGCGCAAGGCCTACGAGGAGAATCTGGAGTGCGATTTTTCGTTCGCCATCCCCAACCTCGCCCGCTTCCGCGTCAATGCCTTCGTGCAGAACCGCGGCGCCGGGGCCGTGATGCGGACGATTCCCTCGAAGATCCTGTCGCTTGAGGAGCTCAAGGCGCCCAAGAGCTTCGGCGACATCGCCAACCAGCCGCGCGGCATCGTGCTGGTGACCGGCCCTACCGGCTCGGGCAAGTCGACCACGCTGGCGGCGATGGTGAACCACATCAACGAAAACGAATACGGGCACATCCTCACGGTGGAAGACCCGATCGAGTTCGTGCATGAATCCAAGAAGTGCCTGATCAACCAGCGCGAGGTCGGGCCGCACACCTTGTCGTTCAACAACGCCCTGCGCTCGGCGCTGCGCGAGGACCCGGATGTGATCCTGGTAGGCGAGATGCGCGACCTGGAAACCATCCGGCTGGCGCTTTCGGCCGCCGAGACCGGCCACCTCGTGTTCGGGACGCTGCATACGAGCTCCGCGGCCAAGACCATCGACCGCATCGTCGACGTGTTTCCGGCCGCCGAGAAGGAAATGGTCCGTTCCATGCTCTCGGAGTCGATCCGCGCGGTGATTTCGCAGACCCTTCTCAAGACCAAGGACGGCAATGGCAGGGTCGCGGCGCACGAAATCATGATCGGCACGCCCGCCATCCGCAACCTCATCCGCGAGAACAAGATCGCGCAGATGTATTCGGCGATCCAGACCGGGCAGCAGTTCGGCATGCAGACCCTGGACCAGAACCTCACCGATCTCGTCCGGCGCAACATCGTGTCTTCGGCCGAGGCGCGCAACAAGGCGGCGAACAAGGACAATTTCGCCGGCTGAACGGCAGCAGCACCACGAGAGCAAGACCATGGAACGCGACCAGGCAACCAAATTCATGTACGACCTGCTGAAGCTCATGCTCAGCAAAAAGGGGTCGGACCTTTTCATCACGGCAGGATTTCCTCCCGCCTTCAAGATCGACAGCAAGATGACGCCGGTGTCGAACCAGGCGCTCACGCCGGTGCACACGCAGGACCTGTGCCGTGCGATCATGAATGACAAGCAGGCCGCAGAATTCGAGGCCAAGAAGGAGTGCAATTTCGCCATCTCCCCCGCAGGGATCGGGCGCTTCCGCGTCAACGCCTTCGTGCAGCAGGGCAGCATGGGCATGGTGTTGCGGGTAATCACCTCCAACATCCCGAAGTTCGAGGAACTCAGGGTGCCGCCAGTGCTGAAAGATGTCGCCATGACCAAGCGTGGCCTGGTGATCATGGTGGGCGGTACCGGCTCCGGCAAGTCGACCACGCTGGCGGCCATGATCGGCTATCGCAACGAGAACTCGTTCGGCCACATCATCACCATCGAGGACCCGATTGAATACGTGCATCCGCACAAGAATTGCGTGGTCACGCAGCGCGAGGTCGGCGTCGACACCGATACCTGGGAGGCGGCCCTCAAGAACACCCTGCGCCAGGCGCCCGACGTCATCCTCATCGGCGAGATCCGCGAGCGCGAAACCATGGAGCACGCGATCGCGTTTTCCGAAACCGGCCACCTGTGCATGGCGACCCTGCATGCCAACAGTGCCAACCAGGCGCTCGACCGCATCATCAACTTCTTTCCCGAGGAGCGCCGCTCGCAACTGCTGATGGACCTCTCGCTCAACATGCGCGCACTCATCTCGCAGCGCCTGATTCCGCTCAGGGACAGCAAGGGGCGGGCCGCGGCGGTGGAGGTGATGCTCAATTCGCCGCTGATTTCCGACCTCATTTTCAAGGGCGAGGTCCACGAGATCAAGGAGATCATGAAGAAGTCGCGCGAGCTCGGCATGCAGACCTTCGACCAGGCCCTGTTCGATCTCTACGAGGAAGGCCGCATCAGCTACGAGGACGCCCTGCGCAACGCCGATTCGGTCAACGACCTGCGCCTGATGATCAAGCTGCACAGCAAGGAATCCAAGTCCAAGGACCTGGGCGAGAACATCGGCGGTCTGACCATCGTCTAGGGCGGCACACATGAGCAACCTGCATGATTTCTCCGCCGACACGCTGGCCGGCAAGCCGTTCGACTTTTCCGCGCTCAAGGGCAAGGTGGTGCTGGTGGTCAATACGGCCAGCCGCTGCGGCCTGACGCCGCAGTACCAGGGGCTCGAGACCCTGCACAAGGCGCACCAGGCGGAGGGCCTGGAAATCGTCGGCTTTCCCTGCAACCAGTTCGGCGGGCAGGAGCCCGGCGGCGCCGACGAGATCAGCGCCTTCTGCCAGAAGAACTATGGCGTCACCTTTCGCATGATGGACAAGGTCGAGGTCAACGGCGCAGGTGCCCATCCGCTCTACAAATGGCTGGTCAAGGCCGCGCCCGGGCTGCTGGGCTCGGAGGCGATCAAGTGGAATTTCACCAAGTTCCTGGTCGGGCGTGACGGCAACGTGATCCGCCGCTATGCGCCGCAGACCGAACCCGGCGACCTGGAAAAGGACATCGTCGCGGCCCTCAAGGCCGCCTAGCCGCGCGCGGTCGGGCTACGCGCCGGCCGGCCGGTTCGACCCTGCGATCACCTGAAACTCGAACAGGCGGCATTCGAGGTCGCCGTTCATCAGCGGGGTGCGCCTGCTGGCTCGCAAGCGGATCAGCTTTTCCATGCGCCGGTCGGCGGTGATGAAGAAGCAGTTCCAGCCCGCGTAGTTCCTCTTGAGCGCATCTCCGAGGCGAGGGTAGAAGGCGGCCAGCTCGGCATCCTCGCCCAAGCGCTCGCCGTACGGGGGGTTGGCGATCATGATGCCGCTCGCGGCGGGTGCCGGAAGCGCCAGGAGGTCGCCGGGCCGCACGCGGATGACTTCATCGACGCCTGCCGCCGTGAAATTGGCCAGGGCGGCGCGCAGGGCCTCCTGGGACAGGTCGCTGCCGAAAATGCGCGGCTGCGCCTCGGCATGCCGCGGCCACGTGTCGCGCAGGCGCTGCCATGCGGGCGCGTCGAACCGTTTCAGGTTGTAGAAGCCGAAGCGGCGCTTCAGGCCCGGCGGGATGCCCAGCGCGATCTGGGCCGCCTCGATGAGGAACGTGCCGCTGCCGCACATCGGGTCGTAGAGCGGGATGTCCGGCTTCCAGCCGATCATGCGCAGGATGCCGGCCGCCAGGTTCTCGCGAATCGGCGCGGCGACGTCGACCACGCGATAACCGCGCTTGAAGAGCGCTTCGCCCGAGGTGTCGAGGTACAGGGTGACGTTGCGTTCGTCGAGGTAGGCGTACACGCGCACATCGGGGCCGAGCTTGGCAATGTTCGGCCGCAGGCCGGTGCGCTCGCGCAGCCGGTCGCAGATGCCGTCCTTGACGGTGAGCGTGGCGAACTTGAGGCTCTTGAGCGGACTGCGGGTAGCCACCAGGTCGACGCGCAGGGTCTGCGACGGAGCGAAGTATGTTTCCCAAGGCGTGGCGTGCGCCAAGGTATGCAGGTCCTTTTCTGTGGCGTAGGGGCCAGCGGCGATGCGCCACAGCACCCGGCTGGCCAGGCGCGAACCGAGGTTGACCCGGTAGGCCGACTCGAAGGGGCCGGCAAAAGCGACCCCCCCGCCCGCCTCGCGGGCCCCGGCGATGCCCAGTTCCGCCAGTTCCGCGACCAGGCCGGCCTCCAGCCCGCGCGGGCAGGGGGCGAAAAAATGTTCCGACACGGCGTCAGGCAGCGAGCGCGCGTTCGACGAAGTCGAGACGATCCTGGCCCCAGAAGAGTTCGCCTGCATAGACGTAGGTCGGCGCACCGAAGACCTGCAGGCCGATGGCTTCCGCCGTGTGGCGCGCGTAGGCTTCGGCGGTGGCGGTGTCGTGCGCGGCGTCGAGCAGGGCGCGCCCATCGAGCCCCGCGGATTGGGCGAGCGCGATCAGGGTGTCGCGGTCGGCAAGGTTCCTTTCCTCCACCCACACGGCATGCAGCATGGCGCCGGCTAGCCGCATGGTGGCTTCGCCGCCTTGCGCGAGGCTGGCGGTGAGCATCAGGCTGGCGACGCCCGCATCGACCGGGAAATGCTTCGGCTCGATGTTCAGGGGCAGGCCGAGCGCGTCCCGCCAGCGGCGCAATTCCATCAGGCGGTAGGCCTGGCGTTGCGCGGGCCGCTGCTTGAGCGGCAGCCCGCCGGAGACGGGAAAGATCTTTCCATAATCCACCGGGCGCGGGCGTACCGTCGCACCGGCCTTGGCCGCGATCGCCGAAAAGCGCGCATGACCGAGATAGGTCCATGGCGACACGGGGGTGAAGTAATAGTCGATGGTCTTGGACATGAATGCCTTAGAAATCGGGTTTGAGAACGACCAGGAAGACCACGATGAACAGCACAGGGGCGGCCGGGATCTCGTTGAGCCAGCGGTAGAAGGTTTCCGAATGCCGGTTGCGGTCGTGCGCGAACTCGCGCAGCAGCAGGCCCAGGTAGATGTGATGCGCCACCAGGATCGCAACCAACGCCAGCTTGGCGTGCATCCACGCGCTGCCGGCGCCGATGCCGTATTGCAAGAACAGGGTCAGGCCGGGTACCAGGGCGAACACCGCCGATGGCGTCATGATGCCGTTGTACAGCCGTCTTTCCATGACCTTGAACCTGGCGATGCTGATCTCGTCCTTGGCGGCCACGTGATAGATGAACAGTCTTGGCAGGTAAAACAAGCCGGCAAACCAGGTGACGACGAAGATGATGTGCAGTGCCTTGATCCAGAGCATGCTGATCGGTGCGGTAGGTAGTGGGATGGTTTGGCGTGACGGACGCCCGCGCGGCTGCGGGGCGCGCGCGATGCCTCAGTCGGTTTCGCGCGACCGGTCCCACAGGTTGGGGGTCATGTCGCTCGAGTAGCCGGAGATGAATTCGCTCGCACTGCCCGAATCCGCGGCGAAAACATGGCGCCGCACCGCGCCGATGTTGGCGCCGTAGCAATGGATGCTGATCGAGACGCGATCGGCGGCCGCGTTGGAGACCACGTGGATGTCTCCCAGGGCAGGACTGACCAGATCGATGCCGCCCGGCGCCACCACATGCTCACCGGTCTGCTCGAGCTTTCCCTGCTTCGCGGCGAACTCGCGGCACATTTCCGACCCGCGCATCACGCCCACCATGCCCCAGGTCATGTGATCGTGGATCGGGGTCTTCTGTCCCGGCCCCCAGACGAAGCTCACCAACGAGAAGCGCTCGAACGGATCGCAATACAGGAGGTATTGCTGGTATTTCTGCGGGTTCGGCCGGGCGAAGGCGTCCGGCAGCCAGTCGTCATGGTCGATCAGGTCGGCCAACAGCGGCCTGGCCGCATCGAGCACCGACGCCTCCGTCTGATGCGATTCGACCACGCGGGTCATGGATTGGACGAAGGTGCGCAGGCGCGTGATGCTCATGATGAATTCCCGACTTGAAGGCTGGGATGGCGTAGAGAGGCGGGCACGAAACCGCCGGAACGCGAGGATACCCGAGATCAGGTCAGGCTTTGGCCAGACGCGTGCCGGCCAGCCTGTCGTGCAGGAACTGCCGGTCCCGGTCGGCTACGGCCCAGGCGAAATTCAGGCAGGCCAGCGGCACAACCGCGCATGCCGCGGCGACGGAAAACCGTGTCATTCCGTAGCCTGTGAGCAGCACGATCGCCTTGTAGGCGGCCAGCGCCGCCAGGGGACCGATCCAGGCCGCCGCATAGCGCGCCCAGCAGCGCGGCAGCGAAGGGCGCGACCCATCCGTGCTCACGACGCGAAACTTCCAGGTCTTCATGGGCAATGTCTGGCCGGATTTGCGCCAGCACAACACGAAATACAGGCCGACGGCGCCGAACACCGTGAACTGGAAACCGTAGTAAAGGGGCGATGCGGGGTCGCCCCTGAAGCGGGTCAGCGCCGAAAACAGGTAGGCCGAGATGAACACCACGCCGAAAAGCAGGATGAACTCATACACCATCGCCAGCAGGCGGCGCCGGATCGTCGGCGTCATGTCGGACGTGGCCATCACGGCCGGGCTGCGGAGCAGGGCGGGCTTTCCGGCGGCTAGTCGGCGCGAGCGCCGGCCGGCGAGAGCGTCGCCGGCACGGCCTGCACGATGGGGGCGGGCGGCGGCGCGGACGCCGCAGGTACCGGCAGCGGATTGGCGACAACGGGCGTTTCGACAGGTTTGGGAGCGACCGTCGGAGCAGGCTTGGGCGGACTGCCCGGACGGGTGCGGTCGCGCGCGACCGGCGCGACCACCTTGCCCTCCTGTTCGCGCTGAAGGGCTTTCTGGCGCGCCGGCTTGCGCTCGTCGGCGGCGGCGGCAAGACGCTGCTTCTGGGTTTCCGGCAGTGTCTGGTACTGCTGCCACTCGGCTTTTTTCTGTTCGGGCGGTACGGCCTTGGTGCGCTGGAAGTTTTCACGCGCGACCCGCCGTTGTTCCGGTGTCAGCCGCGCCCACTCGGCCATGCGGCCCTGCAGACGTTCCTGTTCGGCCGGCTGCATGGTGGGATAGCGCTTGGCGACAACCACCCACTTGTTGCGCCGCGCATCGTCGAGCTTGTCCCAGTCGGCCGCCAGGGGCTTGAGGATTTCACGCTGCTGCGGGCTGAGATCCGCCCACTTGGGCGCGGTCAGCGCAAACGCACTGTCGCCGCTTGCGGCAGCCAGCAAAAATGCCAAGGTCAGGAAAAAACGAAACGCCGCTTTAAGCGGCGCCCGTATGTCATTGACCGGCAGTGCGCTAGGATCGGGTTTCAATTCGGTCGGCCTTGATCCGCTTGGGTGAGCCAGGTGCCGAACCCCTTGTCCAGGTAGGCGTTCGGCGGAAGCTCATCAGACAGCATCTGGATATCGATATCGGCAATGTCGACGACTTGCTCAGCCTGGTGCCACATGTGGATGGCGCCCAGACCCAGCACCAGGACCAACAGGGGCGCCAGCTTGATTACCCAGCCCAGCGGGATGGTGTAAGCGGCACCGGCGCCGACGGCGGCGAGCCGCGCGACCGGGCGCCGCTGCCTGGCAAGCGCCTGCTCGCGCGCGGCGCGCAGGCGTTCGGCGGCACCGGCCGGCAGAACAAGCGAACCTTGGTTGAGGCGGCGCTTGATCTGGTAGGCGGTCTGAAGTTCCTGGCTGTTTCCCATGACAAGATAGGTGGGGGCGATAGCGTAAATTGCCAACTCCTTGGACTACAGGGTGATTCCCTTACTCTTAAGAGCCAGCGCGAGCGCATGCGTGGCACGCGAGCAGTGGGTCTTCACACTGCCTTCCGAACAACCCATCACCTCCGCAGTCTCGGCCACGTCCATATCCTCCCAGTAACGCAGCAGGAACGCTTCCCGTTGACGCGCCGGGAGCTTCTCGATTTCCTTTTCAATCAACGCCATGGTGCGGTCACGGTTGACCTCATCCTCGGCGCTGTCCGCTGATTTCGACCCGGCTTGGGCCTCCAAAGTTTCCAGAGGGTCGAAATCTTCGGCTGCCTCGGGATCGGAAGGCCCGAGCGCGGAGAACAAGGTGGTCCAGAACGAGCGCACCTTGGTGCGGCGGAAGTGATCGCGTATCGAATTTTGCAGGATTCGCTGGAACAGCAGGGGCAGCTCCTCGAACGGCCGGTCGCCGTACTTCTCGGCCAGCCGCATCATGGAGTCCTGGACGATATCCAGCGCGGCTTCTGTCTCCCGGACCGCGTACACCGCCTGCTTGAAGGCGCGCCGTTCTACTTCGGCGAGGAAATTCGACAGTTCGGAAGAGGTGGCCAGGTCGCTTGCCCGCGATTTTTGTGCTTTCGCGACCGATTATGCACCAAGTCGACGGGTTTCCCAGCCCGAAGTCACGGTTTTGGGGCGCTGCGGCGCCGGATTTCCGGCCGTGTTTTGACCGCCTGTGCGAAAAGTGTTAAAGTACGGTTAGTTAGAGGCCCACAAGGCCACAAGACGCCCGCTTCGGCACCTTACCCGGGAATGTGTCGCGGCGGCTCCGCAATCGGAATGTTCGGCAAATAGGCCGGGTTTTCCGTCCCTGACAGCTTCATCAGAGCGCAGTCGCAGCAAACACCCGCGGTCCTTTTGGACGCCCGGCGGGCAAAGTCGTCTTTTCGGCTCTTTTGGAGGCTATACCTACATGTCGTCTACTGAAGAACTCACCGGCGCGGAGATCGTCGTACGCTGCCTGCAGGAGGAGAAGGTCGAACACGTGTTCGGCTACCCTGGCGGGGCCGTGCTCTACATCTACGACGCCTTGTTCAACCAGGACAGCGTCAAGCACATTCTGGTCAGGCATGAGCAGGGCGCGGTTCACGCGGCCGATGCCTATTCGCGGTCCTCAGACAAGACCGGCGTCTGTCTGGTCACCTCGGGCCCCGGTGTCACCAATGCCGTGACCGGCATTGCCACCGCGTACCTCGACTCGATCCCGATGGTGGTTTTGACCGGACAGGTGCCGACCCATGCCATTGGACTGGACGCATTCCAGGAATGCGACACCGTCGGCATTACCCGACCGATTGTCAAGCACAATTTCCTGGTCAAGGATGTGCGCGACCTGGCCGCTACCCTCAAAAAAGCGTTCTACATCGCGCGCACTGGCCGCCCCGGTCCGGTGCTGGTGGATATTCCCAAGGACGTGAGCGCCAAGAAGACCGCGTTCCACTATCCGGCCGACGTATCCATGCGTTCGTACACGCCGGTGGTCAAAGGCCACGCCGGCCAGATCAAGAAGGCCGTGCAGATGATCCTCACCGCCAAGCGGCCGATGATCTACACCGGCGGCGGCGTGATCCTTTCGGATTCATCGGCCGAATTGAACCAACTGGTCGACATGCTGGGCTATCCGTGCACCAACACCCTGATGGGCCTGGGCGCCTTCAAGGCGACCGACCGCAAGTTCGTCGGCATGCCGGGCATGCACGGCACCTACGAGGCCAATCTCGCGATGCAGAACTGCGATGTGCTCGTCGCCATCGGCGCTCGGTTCGACGACCGTGTGATCGGCAATCCCGCCGACTTCGCCAAGCACCAGCGGCAGATCATCCATATCGACATCGATCCTTCCTCGATTTCCAAGCGCGTCAAGGTCGACGTGCCCATCGTCGGCGACGTCAAGGATGTGATGCAGGAGGTGATCCGCCAGATCAAGGCCTCGGACATCAAGCCCGACGCCGTCGCGCTGGATGCCTGGTGGAGGCAGATCGAGGAGTGGCGCAGTCGCGATTGCCTCAGTTACGACCGCGCCAGCGAGAAGATCAAGCCGCAATACGTTGTCGAGAAGCTCTGGGAACTCACCAACGGCGATGCTTTCGTCACCTCGGACGTCGGGCAACACCAGATGTGGGCCGCGCAGTTCTACAAGTTCGACAAGCCGCGCCGCTGGATCAACTCTGGCGGCCTGGGCACGATGGGCGTCGGCCTGCCGTACGCGATGGGGGTGCAGATGGCGCATCCGGACGCGACCGTCGCCTGCATCACCGGCGAGGCTTCCATCCAGATGTGCATACAGGAGCTGTCGACCTGCAAGCAGTACCGCCTTCCGGTGAAGCTGCTGAACCTCAACAACGGCTACCTCGGCATGGTGCGGCAGTGGCAGCAGATCGAGTACGGCAGCCGTTATTCCGAGTCGTACGTCGAAGCGCTGCCGGATTTCGTCAAGCTCGCCGAGTCCTATGGACATGTGGGCATGCAAATCACCCGGCCACGCGATGTCGAGGGCGCGATCCGCGAGGCCCTCAAGCTCAAGGACCGCACCGTCTTCATGGACTTCCTCACCGATCCCGCGGAAAACGTGTGGCCCATGGTGCAGGCCGGCAAAGGGCTGACGCAGATGCTGCTCGGCTCGGAGGAGTTGTGATGCGACACATCATCTCGATCCTTCTGGAAAACGAGGCGGGCGCCCTGTCGCGCGTGGCCGGGCTGTTTTCCGCGCGCGGCTACAACATCGAGACCCTCACAGTCGCCCCCACCGAGGACCCGTCCCTGTCGCGCATGACCATCGTGACCAAGGGGTCGGAGGACGTGATCGAGCAGATCACCAAGCACCTGAACCGCCTCATCGAGGTGGTCAAGGTGGTGGATCTGTCCGAAGGCGCGCACATCGAGCGCGAGCTCATGCTGGTGAAGGTGCGCGCCACCGGCAAGGAGCGCGAGGAAATGAAGCGCATGGCGGAGATCTTCCGCGGCCGCATCATCGACGTCACCGACAAGGCCTACACCATCGAGCTGACCGGCGACGTCGCCAAGCTCGACGCCTTCATCGAGGGCATCGACCGTGCGCTCATCCTGGAAACGGTGCGCACCGGCGTATCGGGTATCGGGCGTGGGGAGCGTGTATTGAAGGTTTGAAGCAGGGCCTGCCCGACGCATGCGCTCGGGCTAGAATCGCGGATTTTCCCCGGCGGGCACGGGCCGGCCGGGCATCGCAACGCAGGCAACGATCTTTCGTGAGGAGAAGCCAATGAAGGTGTATTACGACAAGGATGCCGACCTGTCCCTGATCAAGGGCAAGAAGGTCTGTATCGTGGGCTACGGTTCGCAAGGCCACGCGCACGCGCAGAATCTCAACGACTCCGGCGTCAAGGTCGTGGTCGGCGTGCGCAAGGGCGGTCCGTCCTGGGACAAGGTCAAGAAGGCCGGCCTCAAGGCCGCCGAGATCGGCGAGGCCGTCAAGGGCGCCGACTTCGTCATGATGCTGATGCCTGACGAGCATATCGCCGCCACCTACGCTGCCGATGTCGAGCCGAACATCAAGAAGGGTGCGACGCTCGCCTTCGCGCACGGCTTCAACGTGCATTACGGGCAGGTCGCGCCGCGCGCCGACCTCGACGTGGTGATGATCGCCCCGAAAGCGCCGGGCCACACCGTGCGTTCGACCTACGCGGCCGGCGGCGGTGTGCCGATGCTCATCGCCATCCACCAGAACCCCAGCAAGAAGGCGCGCGATCTCGCGCTGTCCTACGCGGCCGCCATCGGCGGCGCGCGTGCCGGCGTGATCGAAACCAACTTCCGGGAAGAGACCGAGACCGACCTCTTCGGCGAGCAGGCCGTGCTGTGCGGCGGTACCGTGGAACTCATCAAGGCCGGTTACGAGACCCTGGTCGAAGCCGGCTACGCGCCGGAGATGGCCTACTTCGAGTGCCTGCACGAGCTCAAGCTGATCGTTGACCTGATCTACGAGGGTGGTATCGCCAACATGAACTATTCCATCTCCAACAACGCCGAGTATGGTGAGTACGTCACCGGGCCGCGCATCATCACCGAGGAAACCAAGAAGGTGATGAAGCAGGTGTTGAAGGACATCCAGACCGGCGAGTACGCCAAGAGCTTCATCCTGGAGAACCGCGCTGGAGCGCCGACCCTGCTGTCGCGCCGGCGTCTCGGGGCCGAGCACTCCATCGAGATCGTCGGCGAGAAGCTGCGCGCGATGATGCCGTGGATCAAGCAGAAGGCGCTGGTCGACCGCTCGCGCAACTGATTCACCGGTAACGAACACGCCGGCAAGAGCGATACATCTTGCGCATGCCGCGATGCCCGCCCACGAGGCGGGCATTGCGCATTTGGAGTACCCCTTGGCCGACTGCGGTGTGGGGCATAATGCGGTGTGGATGCCGCGATCCGGCAAGGTGGCGCCCTCATCAGGCAAGACGAAAGGGAGCAGTGATCGATTTCCGCATGAAAATGGTCCGCATGAAGGGGCGCCGCTGATGCCGCTCAAGGAAACGGCGACAGACGCCGGCCGGGTGCGCGGCCTGCGGCGGCGCGGGGTCTACCTTCTGCCCAATGCCTTCACGACGGCCTGCCTGTTCTGCGGCTTCTACGCCATCGTGCAGGCGATGGCTGGCGACTACGAGCGCTCCTGCATCGCCATTTTCGTGGCTATGGTGATGGATTCCCTCGACGGGCGCGTCGCGCGCCTGACCCATACCCAGAGCGATTTCGGCGCCGAGTACGACAGCCTCGCCGACATGGTGTCGTTCGGTGCGGCGCCGGCGCTGATCGTCTACAAATGGGGTCTGGAACCCTTCGGGCGCTGGGGCTGGTTCGCCGCCTTCGTGTACTGCGCCGGCGCCGCGCTGCGGCTGGCGCGTTTCAACACCAATATCGATGTGGTGGACAAGCGCTTCTTCCAGGGCTTGCCCAGCCCGGCGGCGGCGGCGCTGGTGATCGGTTTTGTCTGGTTGGCCGATGACAACAAGTTCCCTCTCGACGACTACTACCTGCGCTATGTCGGCTGGGTCATCGCGCTGTATGGGGGCATTACCATGGTGTCTTCGGTGCCGTTCTACAGCTTCAAGGACATCAGCCGCACGCGGCGCGTGCCGGTGGTGGTGATCTTCCTGCTCGCCATCGCGATATTCGTCATCTCCTCCTACCCGCCGCTCACGCTGTTCACCCTGTTCGTCGTCTACGGGCTGTCAGGCTACGCGTTGTGGCTGTGGAACCTGTCGCGCGGCAAGAGGGCTGGCGACATCCTCAAGAAGCCGCCGGCCTGAACAGGCGCGCCCCTGGAGGCGCGCACGGCCGGCGTTACTTTTTCTCCAGAAACGCGGCCAGCGCCGCGTCGTGCTCCGGCGTGTGGTGCGCGATCGCCTGGAAGGCGGCCGACATTTCCAGCAGCGTGTCGAGGCGCACATGCTGTCCTTCGCGCAGCAGGCGCTTGGCCATGCGCAGCGCGGGGCCTGGGTTGGCAGCGATCCGCTCGGCCAGCGCCATGGCTGCCGCCATCAATTCCTCCGGCGCCACCACGCGCGACACCAGACCGCATTCGAGCGCCTCGTCGGCCCCGATGGTGTCGCCCGTGAAGGTCAGTTCCGCGGCCTTGGACATGCCCACCGTGCGCGGCAGGAGCCAGGCGCCGCCGTCACCCGGAATGATGCCCAGCTTGACGAAGCTTTCGGCGAACTTCGCCTTCGATGAGGCGATGCGTATGTCGCACATGCAGGCCAGGTCGCAGCCGGCGCCGATCGCCGGGCCGTTGACGGCGGCGATGGTCGGCACCTCGAGGTTGTAGAGTGCCAGTGGAATACGCTGGATGCCGGCTCGGTAGCCGTCGGCGATCTCGCGTGCGGAACCGCCTGCGATGCCTTTCTTGTCGCGCATGTCCTTGACGTTGCCGCCGGCGCAGAACGCGCTGCCGGCGCCGGTCAGGACCACCGCCTTGACCGAGAGGTCGGCGCGGACGCGCTCACACGCCGCCACCACTTCGGCCCATTGCGCGGGGGTGGACAGGGCGTTGCGCTCCTCCGGCTTGTTGAGGGTAAGGGTGACGATGCCCCCGTTTTGCTCGTATCTGACGAAATCCACTGCGACTCTCCTTGATGAAAACGTCCCTGCGCTACTGGCGCATCCTGCCGCGGCACCGGCCGTGTCACTCCGCCTTGGCGCCGGAATCTTTGATCGCCTTGGCCCAGCGGGGCATCTCGGCGCGGATGTAGGCAGCGTACTCGGCGGGCGTGCCGCCAAGCGCATCGGCGCCCTGCGCCGCCAGGCGCTGGCGCACACCCGCATCGGACAGGGCGCGATTGAGTTCGGTACCAAGGCGCGCAACGATCTCAGCCGGCGTGCCCGCCGGCACCACGACGCCCTGCCATGCGGCGGCGTCGAAGCCGGGCATGCCTGATTCGGCGAAGGTAGGCATGTCGGGCAGCACCGAGGATCGCTTCGCGCTGGTCACGGCGATGGCGCGCAAACGCCCGTCCTTCACATAAGGCAGGGCGGTGTTGATGGTGTCAGTCATGAATTGGGTCTGCCCGGCGGCCAGGTCCACCAGCCCCGGCGCGCTGCCCTTGTAGGCGATGTGTTGCGCGGAAAATCCCATCTGGGAGGCGAGCATGGCGCTCGCCAGGTGCGTAATGGTGCCGGTGCCGGAGGAAGAATAGTTGATCTGGCCTGGCCTGGATTTCACATAGTCGACGAATTCCTTCATGGTCTTGACCGGAATGGCAGGGTGCACCACCAGCACCATGGGGATGGCGGCGGTCAGCGTGACGGGCAGAAAGTCCTTGAGCGTGTCGTAACTGGAGCGCCCGTACAGCGCGGGATTGATGACGATGGCCGAGGTGTTGTAGAAGATCGTGTAGCCGTCATTGGGGGCCTTGGCGGCCAGCTCGGCGCCGATATTGCCGCCCGCGCCGGGCTTGTTGTCGACCAGCACCTGCTGCCCGAGCTGGTCGGCGAGCTTCGCACCGAGCACCCGGGCGACAATATCGGTCGGGCCGCCCGGCGGGAACGCGAGGATCATGCGGATCGGCTTGGCGGGCCAGGCTTGCGCCCAGGCGCCTGAGCCGCAGGCGATGCAGGCGAGCGCGATAAGGCCGCGCAGTTGGCGAATCATGTCGAGTGTCTCCCTTGTTTTGTCGCGGCGGGCGTCGGTTGTGCCGTCGTGCGTCGCGCAGCGACCGATCGTTATTTGCCTTCCCGGATCAGGCGTGGAAGCGGTCCAGCACCGCACCGGGACCCCGCGCGAGCCGGGTGTAGTCGGCGCCGTCATGCACCATCACGCCGTTGACCCATACGCCGTGTACGCCGCTGGGCTCGCGCACCATGCGGATGCCGCCACCGGGCAGATCGGCCTTGCCGACCGGGCGCGAGATGCCCACGCGGGCGGGATCGAACAACAGCATGTCGGCGGGCGCGCCCTCGACCAGCCGACCGCGTTCGGGGATGCGGAAGCAATGCGCCGGATGGCTGGTCAGGCGGCGTATGCCCTCCTCCAGGGTGAAGGTTCCGGTATTGCGCACCCAGTGCGACAGGAAGTGCAGGCCGAAGCCGGCGTCGCACATGTAGAGCAGGTGCGCACCCGCGTCCGACAGGGTGATCACGCCCGCCCGGTGCTTGAGAAGCGGTGCCACGCCGGCGTCGACATTCTGGAAGAACTGCCCGACGAAATGGGTGCCGAGGTCTTCCTTCAATGCGAGGTCGAAAAACGCGTCGACCGGGTCGGTGCCGAGCCGGCGCGCCAGGGCGGCGATGGTCAGCCCTTCGAATGCGCGGTGCTCCGGCAGGCAGGTCAGGCTGACGGTGATGCGCTCCCAGTTGCCGAGGAACAGGATGCCTGTCCTGGGGCTGGCCAGGTTGGCGCGGAACGCGGCGCGGAACGAGGCATCGGCATAGATGCGCCGCAAGCCGTCCGTGCCGGCGCCCTTGATCGCGTCGAATGCGCTGTGGGAGAGCAGCACGTAAGGGTCGTTGAGCGTGAAGTCGAAGGAGAGGGGCTGGCAACTGGTCAGCACGTACATCTGGTGGCCGCGGTCCTGGGCGGCCGCGCAGGCGTCGTAGTAGGTCATGCTGCGCTCCGGGGCCGCCTCGTTGTACATCGTGAGCACGGTCGATATGAACGAGGGCCGGCCGTTGGCCGCGCTGATCGATTCCATCACCTCCGGCGTGGCCCGCGTGCCGGTGGCGCTCATGAACACGCCGCGCCCGACCTCGCCCAGCACGCCGGTGAGCGCGCGCAGCTCGTCCTCGCTGGCGATCGTCGAGGGCATGGGGCGCCCGGCGAAGCCGCTGTGATTGGGCGAGAAGGATGAGGCGAAGCCGATCGCGCCCGCATCCATCGCCTCGCGCACCAGGCGGCACATTTCGGCCAGCTCCGCGGCGCTGGGGTCGACCTTCTCGGACGCGGCCTCGCCCATGACCGCGGTGCGGATCACGGAGTGACCGGCGAACACGGCCGTGTTCAGGTAGGGGCCGACCCGGCGCAGCTGCGCCATGTATTCGGGAAAGCTCTCGAAGTCCCAGTGCACGCCCTGCAGTAGCGAATTCAGATCCATGCCCTCGACCACGGAAAGATTCTTGACCATCGTCTCGCGCAGCGGGGCCGGGCAGGGCGCGATGCCGAAGCCGCAATTGCCGATGACTGCGGTGGTCACCCCGAGGGCCGGGGACGGCGACATGGTGCGGTCCCAGGTGATCTGCGCATCGTAGTGGGTGTGCAGGTCGACGATGCCCGGCATCAGGGCGAGGCCGCCGGCGTCGACGACGTTGTGCGCAGCCTGCTTCACGTTGCCGATCGCAGCGACGCGGCCGTCGCTCACGGCGACGTCGGCGTCGACGCCGGGATTGCCGAGCCCGTCGAACACGCGGGCTCCCCGGATGATGAGGTCATGCATGGGTGTCTTCCTGTCTTCCCGAATTGGCGTCGCGTCATCCCCCGCCCCGTTCATGCCGCCCCTGCACGAGGCGGGCGAGAGGGTTTGGCCGTGGGGGCGCTGGTTCCATGACTATACCGGCGAGGCGGCAAAAACAACACCCGGGTTGCATGGAAACCCGAAACGGGATAAATTCCAAAACATGGCTATTGTTTTCTGTCCCCTCCTCGCCATCGCATCGATCCACAGCGGCCTCCTGCTGGGCCTGCTGCTGCGCCCCGCGCGCTAAAAACCTCCCCCCACAATTCGGTTCGTAGTAAGCGCACAAGGTGCCTGCAAGGGTATTTTGGCCGTCGCCGCGTACACGATCCGCGTCTTCCTTCCTCGCTAAACGATCGCTTCACCCAGGAGACCAGCATGAGTGCAGACCGCTTGTTCATTTTCGACACCACCCTCCGCGACGGTGAGCAAAGTCCCGGCGCCTCCATGACCAAGGAAGAGAAGTTGCGCATCGCCCGCGTGCTCGAAAAGCTCAGGGTCGACGTGATCGAAGCGGGCTTCCCGGCCTCCTCGAACGGGGATTTCGAAGCCGTCAAGGCGATCGCCGGCGTGATCAAGGATTCAACCGTCGCCGGGCTGTGCCGGGCGAACGACCGTGACATCCAGCGCGGCATCGACGCGCTCAAGGGCGCGAAATCATGGCGTATCCATACCTTCATCGCGACCTCGGCCCTGCACATGGAAAAGAAGTTGCGGCTCACGCCAGACCAGGTGTTCGAACAAGCCAGGCTCGCGGTGCGCTATGCGCGCAACCAATGCCCGGATGTCGAGTTCTCGCCCGAGGACGGCTATCGCTCCGACATGGATTTCCTGTGCCGCATCCTCGAGGCTGTCATCAACGAAGGTGCCACCACCATCAACGTACCGGATACCGTCGGCTACGCGGTGCCGGAGCTCTATGGCGAGTTTTTCAAGACCCTGCGCACGCGCATCCCCAACAGCGACAAGGCCATCTGGTCCGCGCACTGCCACAACGACCTCGGCATGGCGGTCGCGAACTCGCTGGCCGCGGTGACTATGGGCGGGGTGCGCCAGGTCGAGTGCACCATCAACGGGCTCGGCGAGCGGGCCGGCAACACCTCGCTCGAGGAAATCGTCATGGCGGTGCGCACGCGCAAGGATTTCTTCAAGCTCGACACGCGCATCGATCCTTCGCAGATCGTGCCGGCTTCGCGCCTGGTGTCGCAGATCACCGGCTTCGTGGTCCAGCCCAACAAGGCCGTGGTCGGCGCCAATGCGTTCGCGCATGCCTCCGGCATCCACCAGGACGGCGTGCTCAAGGCGCGCGATACCTACGAGATCATGCGCGCTGAAGACGTGGGCTGGAGCGCCAACAAGATCGTGCTGGGCAAGCTCTCGGGCCGCAATGCCTTCCGCCAGCGGCTCGAACAACTCGGCATCGAACTCGATTCCGAGACGCAATTGAACGAGGCCTTCGCCAAGTTCAAGGACCTGGCCGACAAGAAGGCCGACATCTTCGATGAGGACATCCAGATGCTCTTCGCCGACCACAACGACGACCAGACCAAGGAGCACTACAAGCTCATCGCGATGAAGCAGTCGTCGGAAATGGGCGAGTCGCCGCAGGCCAGCATCACCCTCACCGAGGGCGGTGTGGAGCGCAAGGCGCAGTCGCAGGGTTCCGGCCCGGTGGACGCCACCTTCAAGGCCATCGAGACGATCGCCAGGAGCGAGGCGGAATTGGTCCTCTATTCGGTCAATGCGGTGACCCAGGGGACCGACAGCCAGGGCGAAGTCACGGTGCGCCTGGCCCGGGCGGGGCGCATCGTCAACGGCGTGGGCGCGGACACCGACGTGATCGTCGCTTCGGCACGGGCGTATGTGTCGGCGCTCAATAAGCTGTTCGACAAGAGCGAGCGCCTGAACCCGCAAACCAGCGGGACGGTGTGAGCAACTGCCGCGCAGCTCGCGTGCTTGACCGTGCGCATCAGAGAAGGGTGCGCCGCGCCACGGCGGCCCGGCGATGGACGATGCCTTGGTCTGATGTGGCGCCCCGGCACGTGACGATCAGGGCAGCCGCAGTCTCGGGCAGGTCCTAAGCCACCGCGCGCAGACGGTCTCGATGCCGGGGCAGCACGCGTGACCAACGCGACTGTCCCGTGCGCGGGCCTTGCCTTGCGCGGATCAGGCGGGCGTGCGGCGGCTCGCGCCTACGACGACAAACAGGCCCAATGCCATCATGGCCAGTTCCGAGGGCTCGGGCACAGCCAGCGCATACACGGCGTCGGCCACCTTCTGGTGCGCGAAGGTGGTTGGATGGATGGCGTCGTAGTAGAGCGATGTGGCGCAATCGGCCAAACCCGCACCGCAAGCGTTGGCCACATCGGTCAGGCCATTCGCTGCCGGATTGGACACGACGTTGCCCATGAAGGCGGACAGGTCGAAAAGCTTGACCCCGGCTTCCCCGGTGAGCCGGCTGGCCAAGGCGTTGTTGAACGATCCCGCGATGGACGAACCGAGCTGGGACCCCGTCAGGCCCGAGGCGGTCACGGGCACGGACTTCAGCCAGGGGGTTAGGCCAAGATTCAGCGGGTTCCAGACAATGATGTTTTGCGCGCCTGCGGCCTGCAACTGGTCGACGATCGAGCCCACGTCGGCCGCGTACGTGGTCGCGGCGGTGCCGATAACCGAGCTGACGATCCCCGGATCGGTCTGGGTGGCCACCTCGCCGAACGTGATGCGCGCGTTGTTGCTCCCGCCCGCCACGACGTACAAGGCGTTCGCGGGCGCGACATTGCTGTTGGCCAGAAGAAACGTCGAGGTTTGGGCAAGGAGGTTTGGAACGAGAAGGCTCGCGGCGTCGCCGCCGCTGGTGGTCGCGCCGCCGTACGCATAGTTGGTTCCGCCTGGCAACAGGGAAGGCAGCGCCGAGACACCCAAAGAGGATGCGAGGTATGACGCCCAGACCGGGCCATTGGAATACGTCCCGAGGGGCACCGGGCCGTACGTCTTCCATGAACCCAGGTAGGTATTCCCCGTGATGACCTGTAACGGATTTCCGCCGAACACACTCGAGTTGTTGCCCGAGTCCGACAGGCTGTCGCCGAAAACGTAAAGGGCACTGAACGGGCCGGCCAGCGCGGGCTGGGCCGCCAGGGCGGACGCCAGGCCGACGGCGGCGAGGGAACGTTTTATCGAGCGAGTGTTCAACGTTTTCCCCCATGTCGCGGACATGCCTCAGGCCGGGCGGATCGGGTCGGCATGCGGATGATCGCACTGCCAGTCAAGACCTGGGCTACGGCACCCGAACGTATTGTATCGGAGCAACGCAGCGTCGCTCGACCATGCGAGACTCATGCAACCCGCGCTGCGGGCGGTTGGTGCCGATGCTTCCAAAAGCCGTTGCTGTGGATCCTCGCATCACAGACCGTGGCGATTCGCCGTACGTCAGAAAGCAAAAAGGCGGACCCTCGGCCCGCCTTTTCGATCCGGGACCTGCGGCTGTTCAGGCGGCCTTGCGGCGAGCCACGCCGACTACCAGCAGCAAACCCGCGATCATCATGGCCACTTCGGACGGTTCGGGGACCGCCATCGCGAACATCGCGTCGGCGACCTTGCCCTGCGCGAACGTCGTCGGATGGATGCCGTCGTAGAACAGCGCAGTCGCGCAGGATATGCCGTTGGCGGCGGCGCCGCATGCGTCCTTGACGTTGCTGAGCCCGAGGCTCGCAGGATTCGCGACCGCGGCATTGATGAAGCCGAAAAGATCGAATACCCGTACTCCGGTTTCACTCGCCATGCGGTTGGCCAGTGCGCCATTCAGGGCATCGGATACCGTTGTCGCGAAGAAAGAGGGACTGCCCAGGGTGGGCCCGCCGGGACCGTTCTGCGCGAGTACGGCGGGGGTCAACCCGACGTTGGGCGTGTTCCAGACGATGATGTTGCTGTTGGCCACGCCCTTCGCTTGCAGGGCATCGACCATGTTGCCGATATCGTTCGCGTACTGGAACGCCGCGTTGCCGAGGATGGAACCGAACGAAGCCGGGGTCGCGGCGATGCTGGTCACCGCGGCGCGAACGTTGTTGCCGCCGCCCGCAATCACGTACAGGGCGTTGGTTGGCGACCCGAACAGCGCGAAATTGCTCGTGAACGTCGCGACCTGTGCCGAAAGGCTCGGGAAGCCGCCATTCGTGACCGCACCGCCGATGGCGAAATTGGTGCCGCCGGTCAGCCCCGGGGAGAGATTCCATGCCGGCGCCAGCGCGTAGGCGCCCGGCAGGTACCCTGCGCTCGAGAGTTGCGAGGCCAGCTTGGTCGCCCACACCGGGCCGTCGGAAAAAGTGCGGGAAGCATAGGCCGCGGAGGGAATGTACGAGTTGCCGGTGATGGTCTGACCGGGATCGAACGCGCCTAAGTTGGCGGCGCTTCCACTGTCGGACAAGCTGTCGCCAAACACGACGAGTCCGGAATAGGCGTGGGCGGCGAGAGAGCCCGCAAGACCGACGGCTGCAACGATCAACTTCAGGGCACGGATTTTCAAGGGTGTCTCCAAGAAGCGGGGTTCAGGATTCAAATGCCATCGGCGCTGCAAACATCGATCTCCAGCGGACATTCCGGACCGGAATCATCGCCTGAACGTTTAATGTAATCCCGTAGTATGCTGAGAGAGTGGCGCCGCGTCAACATGCCACTTGAACCCAAGGTCGCGGGGTTTTGTTCAGCCGGGCATCAAAACACAGAGTCTGCCGGCGATGTCACGCCTCGCCGTTTACGCGATAGGCATTTTGTCCGGAATATCCAGAATGACCCGACACACGAGCCCGTAAACGGCATCAAACTGGGTTAAATTGGCGGTTGAGGGGTTTCGCGCACCAGCAACTGCAGGAATGTCAAAAATTGTGAAAAGACCGCCAAATCCGCGCACCGGGGTCCGCAAACCCGTGTCCTCAGCCGAGCGCGACGCCCGCGTCGATCTCGCCGCCTGCTATCGCCTGGCCGCCCACTATGGCTGGACCGACCTGATCTACACCCACATCTCCGCAAGGGTGCCGGGGAGTGAAGACCATTACCTGCTCAACCCGTTCGGGTTCATGTTCGACGAGATCACAGCTTCCTCGCTGGTGAAGGTCGACCTGGACGGCAACAAGGTCGATGACTCGCCGCACCCGATCCACCGCGCCGGTTTCGTGATCCACAGCGCCATCCACGCCGCCCGCCCGGATGCGGGCTGCGTGATCCACTCGCATACCCGCGCCGGCATGGCGGTTTCCATGATGAAGCGCGGCCTCATGCCGCTGTCGCAACATGCGATGCTGTTTTCCGGCAAGGTGGCCTACCACGACAGCGAGGGGTTTGCGCTCGATCTCGACGAACGTGCGCGCCTGGCCAACGACCTCGGCGACAAGCCGGTCATGATCCTGCGCAATCATGGCACGCTGGTGGCCGGCGAGACCGTGGCGCAGGCTTTTTCGATGATGTGGCATCTCGAGAAGGCCATGCAGGCACAGGTCGACGCGCTGGCCAGCGGGCTCACGCTGACCATGCCGTCGAAGCGGGTCGCCAAGGCGATCGCGCAGCGCGGTTTCTCCAACGCGAAAATCGAGGAGTACACCGAAGGCCAGAGTCCGCTTGGCCGCCTCGAATGGCCGGGGTTGCTGCGCATGCTCGACCGCATCGACCCCTCCTATCGCGACTGACCGAGCCAACCGATAGGCCCACCTGCAGGCCGCATCGCCCGAGCCCGTGCCATCCCGGTAGAAGCCCGGCGCCCTTGCCAGGTTGCCTGCGGTAAGGGCGATGACATCGGCGCGCGATGGCATCCGTGGTTCCCCGGCGCCGTCCCCCGCTCAGACATGCCTGCCCGTCGCCGGACCAGGCCGGTGCGGATTCAGGGGGTCTCGTGCTGCGCCGGCCGCGGGTCCGGCCGCGCAGCGGCTTGCGGCACGTCCGCGTCGCCGTCGGTCAGCGTCATCAGGATGTCGGCATACCAGGCGCAGTTGAGCCCGAGCGATTCGTCCTGCTGCAGGTCGCGGTCGCCGATGTCCAGGCGCGCCGAATGGATGCCGAGCAGTTTCCAGGGCAGTTGGCCGTCGCCCGGTGCGCTCTGCGCCCGCATGACCACCGGCGCGCCGCTGGTGCCGCGGTGCGTGCGCGCATCGGTGAGGAAATATCCCTGCCCCTGGAACCGCAGGCCGAAGGATGAGGCGATCACCGCCTGGCGCACCACCGGCAGGTGATGCAGCGTGTCGTGAAAGCCGAGCGGAAAGCCGACGATGAGGACCGCCGAGCCGATCTCGATATCACCGAGTGCCGCCTGCAGGTGCGCCGGGGTGAAGGCGTGCATGACCACCGGATCGGGCAGGGCGGTGCGCTCGAGTTCGATGACGGCCACATCGATGGGGCTGCCGGTATCGCGACCGGTGCGCCAGACGCTCTTGCCGTCATGGTAGAGGGGGAGCGAAAAGCCGGTGGCGCGGGCGAGGTTGTGCCGATCGACATGCAGATCGATGGCAATCCGGTCCGGGAAATGGCCGCTGGGCTCGTCGATGAGCACATGGCGGCTGGTCACCAGATAGAGGCGCCGCCCGCGCGCGAAGAAGAATCCGCTGGCACTGGTGAGCAACCGGTCGCCGCTGTAGGTGCCCACCCGGGTGGCGGCCAGCAGCAGCGGCTCGGTCATCGGCATGCCTAGGGCGCGAGCTTGGCGCTGTCGGGCTGCGCCGGTTCGGCCGGTGCGGCGGCAGGGTCGCCGGGCGCGGCCGCATCGTCATGACCGGCGGCTTTCCTGAGTTTCTTTTCTTCCTTTTTCTGTTTCTTCGCAAGGTCGCGCTGGCGTTTCTGGAATGCGTAGTTCGGCTGCACCATGGGGCGGACTTTCCGTGTGTTCAGGCAATGGCAGGACAGGGTACGGCATTTCCCTGCCGGCCGCAGAACACGGGCCGGACGCGCCGGCCGCGTGCGCCGGGCAGGCCGGCTACTTGTCGGCCGTTTTGGTGGGACCTTCCCAGTCGCCGCCCAATGCCTTGATGAGGAAAACGGTGGTCAACAGGCGCTGGCCCTGCAACTGCGCGGCCAGACGCTCGCTCGCCAGCAGGCTTTGCTGGGCCGTGATCACGTCCAGGGCCGTGGCGATGCCGCCTTCATAGCGGGTGGTGGCGATGTCGAGGACGCGGCTGGCGCTCGCCACCGCCACCTTCGCCTGCTCATGGGCGCGCTCCAGCGCCGCCAACCCGATGATGCCGTCCTCGGCCTCCTGCATGGCGTTGAGCACGGTGCGCCGGTAGATCGCCACGGCGGCTTCATAGCCGGCCTTGGTGCCTTCGACGTTGGCGTTGATGCGTCCGCCGTCGAAAATCGGCTGTGCCATGGTGAAGCCGAACGACCAGATGTAGCTCGGGCCGGTGAACCACAGCCGCGCCAGCCTGCTCTGGCTGCCGAGCAGGGCCCCCAGGCTGATGCTGGGGTAGTAGGCCGCGGCGGCCACGCCGATCTGCGCGTTGGCGGCGGCCATGGCGCGCTCGGCCGAGGCCACATCGGGCCGGCGTTCCAGCAGGTCCGAAGGCAGGCCGATCGGCACGGACGGCGGATCGACCACCTTGCTCCGCGGTGCCAGTGAGAACAACGGCGCCGGGGTTCCCGTCAGGGTTGCGATGGCATGTTCGAATTGCGCTCGGGTGCGGCGCAGGACGTCGACCTGCACCAGCGTGCTGTCGAGCAGGGCTTGCGGCTGGGCCACATCCAGGCCCGAGGCGGCGCCGAGTTCGCGCCGCGACCTGGCCAGCGCCAGGGACTTGCGCTGCAACTCGATGTTGCGTGCGAGTACGTCCTGCTCGATGTCGATGGCGCGCAGGTTGAAGTACGCCGTGGCCAGGTCGGCGGTGAGCAGCAGGCGCACGTTCTCGAAATCCGCCGCCGATTGCTCGGCCTGGGCCCGGGCCCCCTCGACCAGGCTGCTGACGCGCCCTGCCAGGTCGATCTCGTAGTTCACCGCGGGGGCGAACACCATGTCGGTCTGGGTGGTGGAAAAGTTGGGCGCATTGTTGTTGGTGAGAGGCCGGTTGGCCGATATGCGCGTGCGCACATCGCGCACGTTGATGCCGACCTGCGGGTACAGGCTGCCCGAGACGCCGGCCAGCACCGCGCGCGCCTGCGTCAGGCGCGCCGCGGCGATCACCAGGTTAGGACTGTTGGCCAGGGCCTTGGCCTGCAGCGCGTCGAGTTGCGGATCGCTGAAGCGCAGCCACCAGGGGCCCTTGGGCGCGTCGTCGCGCGGTTTGCCGACGCGGAACGGCTCTTCGACTTTCCACGCCTGCGGCATTTCCAGTTGCGGCTTCTTGTACTGCGGCCCCACCGCGCAGGCGGCCAGCAGCAGCGCCAAGAGCGTGATGCCGCGGCGCAGACCGGCGCGCGATGGATTGGCCAGGCTCATGATTTTTCCTTGGCGGCGGGCGCGGCGGAGCCGCCCTTGGCGGGCCCGTCCTTCGCCGCATCCTTGGCCGGCGCATCGGCCGCGACGGTCACCCTGGTGCCGTCGGAAATCGAGTCGGAGGGATTGAGCACGAGCTGGTCCTTGCCGGTCACGCCGTCGAGCACCTCCACCGTCTGGCCGTAGTTGCGCCCGAGGCGCACCGTCTTGAGGCGCACCACCCCACCGCTCTCGATCACCGCCACGCGAATGCCGTCGGCGCGGATGAGCAGCGCATTGGAGGGGATGGTGAGCGCCTGGGTGGCCGCCAGTGGCAGCGAGGCCTGGACATAGGCGCCGGGCAGCAGCAGGCCCTCCTTGTTGGGCAGGTTGATCTCCACCTGCATGGTGCGGGTGGCCGTGTCGATCGCGCCGGCGGTGCGCACCACCTCGCCGCTGAAGGTCTGGCCGCGCAGCTCTGACTGGGTGACCGGCACCTGCTGACCGACCTTGACGAGGTTGGCATAGGCCTGCGGCACGTTGACGTATAGGCGCAGGGAGTCGGCCTGCGCCATCACGAACAGCGGACGGTTGGCGCCCGCGTCGATCAGGTCGCCCACGTCGACATTGCGGCGGATGATCACGCCGCTGAACGGGGCGACCACCCGCTTGAAGTTCGCCACCTGGCGCAGGCGGTCCATGTTGGCTTCGGCCGCGGCGAGGTTGGAGCGCGCCTGGATTTCGTTGCTGCGGCGCTCGTCGAGCTCCTGCTGGGATACAGCGTCCTTCTGCCGCAGCGCCTCCCAGCGTTCTCGCGTGCTGCTGGCGATGCCCAGGGCGGCCAGCGCCTGGTTGCGCGCGGCCACGCCCTGGGAGAGTTGCTGGTCGAGTTCCGGCGTTTCGATCTCCGCGAGCAGTTCCCCTTTTTGCACCCGGCTGCCGATGTCCTTTGTCCAGCGCCTGACGTAGCCGCTGGCGCGCGAGGCCACCGGCGCCTGCACGTAACCTTGCAGGGTGCCGGGCAGGGAAATGGTCTGGGTGGCGCCGGACTTCGGGTAGGCCGCCTTGACATAAATGGTGGCGCGCGTGCCGACGTCGGCCTCCAGCACCTTGGCATTGGCGCTGCGGCTCATGAGCGTGCGGCCGGCGCCCAGCCCCAGCAGGATCAGGACGATGATCATCACCATCCAGGCGCGGCGCACGACCTGCTCGCGCCTGGGCAGGTCCTGTCCCTCCGCAGGATGCACGGGATGGATGGCGAGTTCGTGGTGGCGTTGTTCGGTCATCGCTTCTACGACTCCTGCTGCACCGTACCGATAGGCGCGGTTGGGGTTTCATGGGCGGCCTGGCGGGCGGCATGACGGCGCGCCAGGCGCTGGTGCACACCGGCGAAGACGACCGGGACGAAGAACAAGGTCGACACGGTCGCGAAGATCAGGCCGCCGATGACCGCTCGGCCGAGCGGCGCGTTCTGTTCGCCGCCTTCGCCCACGCCCAGCGCCATGGGGATCATGCCGATGACCATCGCGAGCGCCGTCATCAGCACCGGACGGATACGGGTGGCCCCGGCCTCGAGCGCCGCGGCCAGCGCCGGCACGCCTTGCGCCAGCCGGTCGCGCGCGAACGACACCAGCAGGATGCTGTTGGCGGTGGCCACGCCCATGGTCATGATGGCGCCGGTGAGCGCCGGCACCGACAGAGTGGTGCCGGTGATGAACAGCATCCAGGCGATACCGGCCAGCGCGGCGGGCAGCGCCGCCACGATGATGGCTGCATCCACCCACGACTGGAAGTTGACCACCACCAGAAGGTACACCAGCACGATGGCCATCGCCAGTCCGACGCCCAGCCCGACGAAGGAGTCCTGCATGGTCTGCACCTGCCCGCGCATGACCACCTGGCTGCCGCGCGGCAGCTTGGGCTTGATGGCGTCTATCTTCTCCTGCACCTGCTTGGCCACGCTGGCCAGGTCGGTGCCCTGCACGCTTACGAACACCTCCACCACCGGCGTGATGTTGTAGCGCGATACCACCGCCAGGCTGCGGCTGGGCCTGGCTTCGACCAGGTTGCCCAGCAGCTGGGTGGTGCCGGTGCCGCTGCCGCCGGCGATGCCGGCTGCCCCCGCACCCACGGTCGTACCGACCGGGATGCCGAGCAGCGCATCGAGCGAATCGACGCGATATTGCGGTGTCGAGATCGACAGGTTGTAGACCACGCCGTTCTGCGGATTGAGCCAGAAGGCGGGCTGGGTCTGCGTGCTGCCGGCCAGTGCGATGAGCACGTTCTGGCCCACGTTGGCCGCGGAAAGCCCGACCTGCTGCAGGCGGCTGCGGT
>Ga0315904_10001991_pt1 | contig 32047 bp, 27 predicted proteins | sample LakEriMetagenome_6_FD_203529 | JGI IMG/M metagenome (GOLD analysis project Ga0315904, IMG submission 203529) | Freshwater fungal communities from buoy surface, Lake Erie, Ohio, United States - Buoy 12 MA120 | ecosystem: Environmental > Aquatic > Freshwater > Lake | place: USA: Lake Erie, Ohio...
CGGAGAAGTTTGCCGTTTCCTCGCCGGCATTCACTTGCTGGCCATCCACATAGGGGTCGCCGTTGAAGAACTTGTATGCAATCTCGGCCGAACCGGAAACGTTGACCGTAGCCGTCCAGACGCCGTCACCGTCTGCATCCGACATCGCCACAGAACCCGCCTGCCACGTCGGCGATGTGAATGAACCGGCGAGCCACATGCCGGACGGGTTCACGGTGAGCAGGGAGGCATTCACCGAGAAGGTGATGTTCGCGGACGGCGTGGGCGCTGCACACGTCTGCGTGCATTGGCCGAAGCAGCTCGTGACCGTGACGGGAGAACTGCCCACAACCACTTCCCGGTTGCTGTTCGTGGCACACGCCGAAGGAACCGACTCATCTCCTCCCCACGCGTTGCCGTTGACGAATTTGTATTGGTAGGAGGCCGCGGCGAGTTGGAGGGTCACCTCGTAAATGCCGTCCCCGTTCGCATCGCTGAGTTGTGTCCCACCGGGATTCCAACCCTGCATTGAACCGGCCACGTGGACCCCGTTCGCGCTCACCGTTTGCTGCGACATGTCCACACGGAACGTGACCGGTACCGTCGGGATTTCTTCGTCGCAGGCCACGCAATCGCTGTAGCACACCACCGGCAACACCGTATCCGAAGTGCCGAGGGTGATGAAACGGTTGTTGTTGTCCGCCGTGTTACCGCACGCGGCAGGGACACTTTCTACCCATGACCAGCCCGGACCGTTCATGAATTTGTACATGATGTACGTGCCAGCCTCTACCTGCTGCGTGTAGGTGTAGATGCCGTTTCCGTCGGGGTCCGTCATTTGGCTCGCTCCCGCGGTCCAGCCTTGGAAGGAACCTGCGACGAAAACACCAGCCGGATTCGCTCCGACTTCGCTCATGTCGACCTGCCAGGTGACATTGATCATCGTTTGGGCCGAGCCCGCCAGAGCGAGGCTACACACCCAGAGGGTGAGAAAGAAATGACGCATTCGGTGAAGGTTGATTCGGTTCGGATTCGCCCAAAGTGCCTTACGCCTCCGCGAAAAATCACTTCAGGATGATGTAAAGTTAAGGAATGGTGTACAGAATACACCAAGTCCCTTACGTTTTTTGCGCCTCGGGCGTGCGCACCGCCAAGGTCGCTGCAGCGCCCAGTAGCAGGGAAATGCCGGCTAGGACCATCGTGAAAATCACGCCATCGCCCAGCAGCGGGTACAGCCACGTGATGGCGCCGAGGGCCGCGACGATTTGGGGAATCACAATGAACATGTTGAAGATGCCCATGTACATGCCCATGCGGTCTCCCGGCAGGGCCGAAGCGACGAGGGCATAGGGCATGGAGAGGATGCTGCCCCACGCCAGCCCGATCAGCGCGAAGCACCCGGACAGCAGGTGCGCCGTATCGGGGCCCAGCAGGTACATGCCGAGAAACCCTGCACCTCCCGCGACCAAACAGACCCCATGGACAGCCTGCCGGTGGATCTTCCTGCGAGCGGTCCACACCGCAAGGACCAAAGCAAAGGCCATCGAGCTCAGCCCGTACACGCCCATGGCGCTGGACACCGCATTCGATGCGTCGTTGTACGCGGCAAACTTCACGGCATGATCGAGGGCGCCTTCTTCCGGCATCGGCGCGGCGAACACGTGCTCGGTCAAGGCCGGCGTCGCAAAACTCCACATCGTGAAAAACGCGAACCAGCTGAAAAACTGAACCCACGCCAGTTGCCGCATCGTCGCCGGCATTTCGCCGATGGCGGTGAAAATGGCCCGCACCCCTTTGCCGCCACCGAACGCCCCCCCGGAAAGTGCCTGTTGCTCCTCAGGGGTCGGCGGCGTCTCATCGGTCGTGAACACCGTAACGAGGATGGATCCCAGGAACACGACTGCTCCGATGGCGAACGAAACGTGTACACTGGCCGGCACTTCCCCCGCCCCGGCCGTGTTTGAAACGCCGAGCTGGGTGACGAGCCAGGGCAGGTTGGAAGCCACCCACGTGCCCACACCGATGATGAGGGTTTGGATCACAAAGCCGAACGAGCGCTGCTCCTCCCCCAACTTGTCCGCCACGAGCGCCCGGAACGGCTCCATGCTGATGTTGATGGACGCATCCAGCACCCACAGGAATCCGGCCGCCATCCACAACGCCGAGCTGTACGGCGCGAAAAAAAGTGCGCACGAAGACAGCACCGCGCCGAGCAAAAAGTAAGGCCTCCGCCGCCCCCACCGCGGGCTCCAGGTCCGGTCGCTCCAGTACCCGATGATGGGCTGCACGAGCAATCCCGTCAGCGGCGCGGCGATCCACAACAGCGGCAGCTCATCTTTTTCCGCGCCCAGGGTTTGGAAAATGCGGCTCATGTTGCCCCCTTGCAGCGCGAATCCGAACTGGATGCCGAGGAAGCCGAAGCTCATGTTCCAGATTTGCCAAAACGAAAGCCGGGGGCGCATTCCTGTCTCCATGTCGGTAGGTTGTGCCGCCAAGGTACATGAAAGTGTACGTTTCACACGAACCACCCTGAACGCACAAGGGCCGTCCGAAATGGACAGCCCTTGATCGCCTCGAATACGCTGGCCGCCCGTCAGTTACACGGCGCGCCGTACGCGGCAAGGAAGTTGAGCAGGTCACCCGACCCTACCGTGCCGTTGCCGTCCGTGTCGAACGGACAGTCGTTCGCCGCAGAAAGCTCGCAGGTGCCGTTGTCCACGGTCGCAGCAGGGTTGTAGTTCGGCGCATCGGGGTAGGTGCAGCCGAAGACTGGGAAGATGCAGGTGTTGTTCGAAACGGTCGCCAGCGGGTTGTAGTTCGCTGCGTTCGGGTTCGTGCAGCCGACGAAGACACATGAACCGTCGTCGTAGGGCGGACGCGAAGTTCTGCGCGTTCGCATAGGTGCAACCTCCGAGGATGCAGGACCCGTCGTCGACGTTCGCCGTAGCATCGAAGTTGTCCGCAGCAGGGTTCGTACAGCCCGGGTATTCGCAGGTTCCGTTGTCGTCCGTGGCTTGCGGGTTGAAGTTCGCGGCGCTGTCGTCCGTGCAGCCCGGGATTTCGAGTTCGTTGCAGACGCCGTCGCCATCGGTGTCGTTCAGACAGGCGCCGGCACAGGTATAGTACTGCGCGGCATAGGTGCAGGAACCGTTGTCCACGTTCGCCGTTGCATTGAAGTTGCACGCCTGGGGGTTCGTACAGCCCGGGTACTGGCACGTTCCGTTCTCGTCTGTGGCCTGCGGATTGAAGTTCGCCGCGTTGTCGTCCGTGCAGCCGGGCACCTCGAGCTCATTGCGGACCCCGTCGCCGTCGGTATCGTTCAGACAGGCTCCGGCGCAGGTGTAGTATTGCTGCGCGTAGGTGCACGAACCATCACTGGCTTGCGCGAAGCTGTCGTAATTGCACGCCGTAGGGTCGGTGCATCCGAACAAGAGGTTCGGGAATACGAGTACTTCGTTGAGCTCCTGCGGATTTTCGCCAAGTTGCGTCCGGTACTGGAAGTTCGCTTGGAAGGTCACTTGACCCGCGGTCGTGAGCTGCGCCAAAAGCACCCGGCCCTGTGCATCTGGGAAGGCGAGCGGTTCGAGATCCGGGAGCACGAACCAGCTCCCGCCCAGGGCGTTGTTGATGGCAAACGCACCACCGGACTCGAACGCGGTCTCTGCTGCGGTAGTCCCGACCGTATTCACCGATGGCGCACTGCCGATGGTCAGCCAGCTGTCTTGCGCCAAGGAGGGGTCGAAGGAAAGGAAGGCCTGGTTGATTTGGTGATAGAACGCTTCCCCGAAGGTGTTTTGGTAGAACGGCTGGGTAGATGCGATGCTCAGCGGATTGCCGGACTGCGCAAAAACCGCTGTGAGCTGGTCGTTCGGATTCGTGAAGTTCGCGTAGACCCGGAAGGTCCTCTGGCCAGCGACTGGAAGATTTTCAGACACCAACTCGTACGAGAGACCGGAGTAGCTCGGTCCGGGATAGGCGCACGACCCATCGTCCAGCAGCGCATCCGGGTCGTAGTTGAGGGCCTCGGGATCCGTGCACCCTTGCGGGGTCTCCGCTACAGGGAAGACCAACTCCACGCCATCGGCATTCCACGTGGTCCCGTCGGAAGTTTGGAGCTGGAAGTTGAACCGCGCCGTCACGGTGCCATTCGTCGTGACTTGCGCCACGAGCACCTTGCCTCCTACCGGGGTGCCTTGGGTCGTGGTGCCCGGGAGGATGAAGATGGAACCGCCTACAAACGTATTCACATTCAAAGCCGCACCTGTCTCAAATGCGGGCAAGAAGGCACTCATTCCCACCGAGGAAGCAGCGTTCGGCGCCCCCGGCAAAGCCCCTAGGGTCACCCAAGAATCGTACTGGAGGGCGGGCACGAACGGGAAGAAGGCCGCATTCACGCCACCGGCCGTACCCGACCCGAAGGCATCTTGGTAAAATCCTGTCGTCGAAGACAACAGCCAAGGCGTCGTGTCATATCCGTACACAGCGACAATCTCCGCAGAGGCCTGGGACACTTCTGCATAAATCCGGTAGGTCGTTTTGTCCGGGATTCCGTTTTCCGAAACCACCTCGTAGGTCAGACCGGTGACCAGACCACCGGCCCACGTGCACGTGCCGTTTTCCGTCGTGGCCGCAGGATTGTAGTTGTCCGCATCCTCCGCTGTGCAACCGAAGACTTCTTCGTTGTCACACAATCCATTTCCATTCAAGTCGTTGAGGCAGTTTCCCGCGCAGTCGTAACCGCTCTGCGCATACGTACAACTGCCGTTGCTGACGTTCGCAGCGGCGTTGTAGTTGCATGCCGTGGCATCCGTGCAACCCGGGATTTGCAGCGTCCCTGCACAGGTACAGGTGGATGAAAGTACATCCCCGACCGTGTTCGGGTTGCCGTCGTTGCAGGCGGTTCCAGGATACGTACAGGTGCCGTTGTTGATTTGGGCCACCGGGTCAAAATTGCACGCCGTCGCATCCGTGCAGCCTGCGGGAATGACCGGGAACGTCGCCGAAAGCCCCACCGCTTGCAGCGTAGCTCCCGCCGCATTCTCCCATTGGAAGTTGAGCGTAACGTTCATCACGCCGGTCGAAGTCAGCTGCGCCACCAGCACCCGGTTGTCCGGTCCAGCCACTGCCGAAGGGACGGAACCCGGAATGATGTACAGTGCCCCCCCAAGTTCCGTGGTGATGTTGAAGCCGTTCCCTCCCGCGAACGTCGACAGGTAGCCGTCCATGCCGACGCTGCTCACCGTCCCCGCATCCTGCGAACTGGCCGGCCCGAGGGTGAACCAGCTGTCGTACTGCACGTTCGGGAAAAAGACAAAAAACGCTGGGTTGATGTTGCTGGCGAAGTTTCCTCCGAACGGATCCTGGTAGAAGGGCGCCGTCGAGTTGATCACCATCGGGGCCGACAGGGTCGGGTTGATGTACCCGAAGACCGATACGAGCTCGTCCGTGGTGTTCGGCAGGTGGGCGTACAATCGGTAGGTCTTCCCGTTTGCGGTTTCACCCACAAGGACCACGTCCAGCGTGGCCGTTTGGGCCATCAGCCCGGATGCGCCTGCGCAGGCGATCAGGGCAAGAAATGCGCGCAGCAGATGTTTCATGCGTCGGATAGGCAAATGATTTGGCCTATCGCAAGATAGGATATCCACGCAGACCCTCAGCCCTGATGGGCCAAAAACGCACGGATCAAGGCCTTGGTCGAAGCGTCGTGGGCCCCGGCGGCCACTCCCTCTGCAGCCAGCACCCCGTAAATCCGGTCGGCCAGGCCCTTGCCCAGCTCGACGCCCCACTGATCGAAGCTGTACACCCCGAGGAGCACCCCCTGCACGAAGATGCGGTGCTCATGCAACGCGATGCACTGCCCCAGAGCATGCGGGTCGAGGCGGTCCCACAGCCAAAAACTGCTCGGCCGATTGCCCGAAAAGGTCCGATGCGGCGCCACCCGCTCCAGCTCGTCCTCGCCGATTCCGCGCCCCCGCATCTCCGCCTCCACCTCGTCCCGGCTGCGCCCGATGAGAAGCGCTTCGGCTTGGGCAATGGCATGGGCAAACAGCACGCGGTGGGCCTCCCCGCAGCTGCCGGGCGGCTCGCGGAACGCCAAAAAATCAACCGGAATGACTTCGCTGCCTTGGTGCAACAACTGATGGAACGCGTGCTGTCCGTTCGTCCCGGGCTCCCCCCACACCACGGTCGAGGTCGGCACATCGACCGGCGCCCCGCTGCGATCCACCCCCTTGCCGTTCGATTCCATGTCCGCCTGCTGCAGAAATGCCGGCAACCGGTCCAAATCTTGGGCATACGGCAGCACCGCCCACGCCGACGCCCCGCGGAACACCGACGCATACACGCCGATCAACCCACTCACCACCGGGATGTTCTGCTCCAGCGGCGCCGTGCAGAAATGGCGGTCTGCTTCCCGCGCTCCGGCGAGGAACTTCTCGAACGCGACCGCACCGATGGCCACCGCCACCGCGCAGCCCACCGGCCCCCAAACCGAAAACCGCCCCCCGACCCAGTCTTCAAACCCGAACACCCGCTCGGCCGGAATCCCGAAAGCTGCCGCACGTTCAGGGGCGGAGGACACGGCCGCAAACATGCGCGCGATGGTGGTGGCATCGCCGTTCGAAGCAGCAAGTACCCAGGCCTTCGCGGCCTCTGCATTGCGCATGGTCTCGGCCGTGGTGAAGGTCTTGCTGGCGATGATGAACTGCGTCGATTCTGGTCGGCACCCGGCGAGGACGGCATCGAGGTGGGCCCGGTCGACATTGCTCACGAAATGCACGCGTGGACCGGTGTGGAAACGGCGCAAGGCCCGCACCACCATGTGCGGACCGAGGTCCGACCCCCCGATTCCGATGTTCACCACATCGGTCACCGCTGCATCTGCGCGCAGCGACTCAGCAAATGCGAGCATCCGCCGGCGGACGTGCAGCACTTCCGGCATCACATCCGACCCATCCACCGAGAAACCATCGCCCTCCTTCGCACGCAAGGCCATGTGGAGCACGGCCCGCTGTTCGGTGGCGTTGATGCGGTCTCCCCGAAACATCGCATCGCGCGCTTGCTCTACACCGGCTTCACGGGCACAGCCGATGAGGCGCTCCCAAACCGCCGCATCGATGGGCTGCTTCGAGAAATCGAAGAGCACACCCGGCATGCGGAGGTGGTAGCGCTCGAAGCGTTGCGGATCGTCCGCGAACAGGGTCTTCAAGTCGGCGAGCTTGCCGGAGGCCAAATAGGACGCCAGCGCCCTTCCGGCTTCAGATTGCCGGAGACTGAATGGAGTCAACATGTCGGGTTCAGAGGGCGTTGCGGCCGATGCAATTCAAGTCCTCAAACGCCTGCGAGAGCCGCTCGATGAACACTTCCTCTCCGCTCCGCAACCAGACACGCGGGTCGTAGTGTTTTTTGTTCGGTGCGTCGGGGCCGTCCGGGTTCCCGATTTGGGACATCAAATACGGCTGCTTCGCCAGCACATACTCCCGGACGCCGCTCAGGAACGCCCACTGCATGTCGGTGTCGATGTTCATCTTGACCACCCCGTACCCGATGGCCTCTCGGATTTCTGCGACGCTGGAGCCGCTTCCGCCGTGGAACACGAAATCGACCGGGTTGTCGCCGGTGGCAAACCGTTCCGCGATGTGCGCCTGGCTCCGCTGCAAGATGGTCGGCTGGAGCGATACGTTGCCAGGCTTGTACACCCCGTGGACATTGCCGAAAGCCGCTGCCACGGTGAAGTTGTCGCTCACGCGCTTGAGCACCTCGTAGGCCTGGGCTACTTCCTCCGGCTGCGTGTACAATCGGCTGCTGTCCACATCGCTGTGGTCGACGCCATCCTCCTCGCCCCCCGTCACCCCGAGTTCGATTTCGAGGAACATGCCCAGCCGGTCCATCCGTTCGAGGTAGCGCGCGCAGGTGGCCAAATTCTCTTCAAGCGGTTCCTCGCTCAAATCCAGCATGTGGCTGCTGAACAGCGGACTGCCGGTGCGATCGAAGTGCCGTTCACCGGCCTCGAGCAACCCGTCGATCCAGGGCAGCAAGTTGCGCGCACAGTGGTCCGTGTGCAGGACGACTGACACCCCGTAGGCCTCTGCCAGGGTGTGGACATGGAGGGCACCGGCGATGCTGCCGAGGACCGCATTGCGCTGGTCTGACATCTTCAAACCCTTTCCTGCGTTGAATGCCGCTCCGCCGTTCGAGAATTGGATTACGACGGGCGAATTCACCTTGCGGGCCGTCTCCAGTACCGCATTCGTGGAATTCGACCCGATCACATTGACCGCCGGAAGGGCATAGTCACGTGCCTGCGCATCGCGAAACACGTCGCGCACAAGGGAGCCCCAAAGGACTCCGGAAGGAAACCGGTTGCTCATCGCCCCGAAGGTACGGCGGCGAGTCGAGGCCGCATGACGCGGAAAAACAACGGGGGGAACAGGCTCAGCAACATCATCCCGGGGTATCCCGTGGGCAGCTGCGGCGCACGCTCGATGTGGTCCAGCTGGGCGAAGGGCTTGGAAGGCACGTGGTGGTGGTCGGAGTGCCTGCTCAGTTCGAACAGGATCATCCTCCCGAGGACGTGGTCTGAATTCCAGCTGTGCTCCGGCTCGACCGGTACATAGCGGTGCGCGTTCATGCGTTCCCGCTGCAGGCCATAGTGCTCGATGTAGTTCACCGTTTCCAGCAGGCACCCTCCGAACGCCGCCGCCGCACCCCAACCGAGCGCCGCCTGCCACCCGAACACTCCGGCCGCTGCAGCAAACAGGCCCCATTGCAAGAGTTGGAGCCGCAGAAACTGGTTCTCCCACGTCCACGGCGACCGGCCTTTCCGCCGCAGACGCTCTGCCTCGAGCTTCCACGCCCCGAGCAAGCCACCGAACACCGCACGCGCCCAAAACAGCTGCACCCACTCCCCTTTCCGAGCCGTCGCCGGGTCATCCGGTGTGGCCACGTTGCGGTGGTGGCCCCGGTTGTGCTCGATGAAGAAGTGCGTGTACATCGACGAAGCCAACAAGGCGTGGGCGAGTCGCTGCGAAAAGGCATCGGGCCGGTGCCCGAGTTCATGGGCGACGTTGATCCCTAAGACCCCACAAGCCAGTCCGAGCGCAAACACCCGTCCCGTCACCGTCACGGCATCCGCTCCGGGATCCATGAGGAAAAGCACGACCAAGCCCCATTGCACCGGCACCATCCACCACAGCAACCGGTCGTACCGGGGGTCCTCCGCCACGAAACCGCGCTCGAGTTCTGTCAGGTTCGTGCGGGCGGGCGGAAGCACGAGTTCCAGCGCAGGCAAGATTCCGAAGGCATAGACGAGTGCGCCGAACGCCCATCCCCCCTCCGCCAGCAACGACGCTGCCACGGCCGCGGGGATGGTGAAGGCGAGGATGTATTTGGCCCAATGCCCCCTCAAGCCGATGGGACGAGGCCCGCTAAGAAGGTTCTCCATCGTTCCGGAATGTACGAACGAGTTCCTCGTCCGACATCCCCCACGCCGACAGAATCTGCTCAGCCATAGCCGCTTCCTCCGTTCCTGGATACAGCAGCAGGACCTGCTCGTACCCGGCCTTTGCGAGCTCCCGGTCCATCAACTCCACTTCGTTGATGAACGCGACGAGAAAGGCGCACCGGGCGCGGTTCGGGTAGTTCGGAAAGTGGTCATGGACATCGCGCAACTGGGCCACGGCCTCAGCGAATTTCCCGGCCGAGCGCAGCAAATCCGCTCGACGAAACAGGAACTCCGCCGTGAGCGAGTCCTCGTGGCATGCGTTCGCGAACTCTGCATAGGCGCGCGTCAACTCCTGTCGGGCGACCGGATCTGGTACCGGACCGCTTGCTACTAGGGACTGCTCCGCCTTCCGGATGGCCTCGGCTCGCGCCTCACAGTCTGGGTTGTCCGAAGTTGGGCCGCCGCATCCACAGGCGAGCAAGGCCCCTACCGCCCACCACGCCCTCATCGCCGCCGTCCGTGGGGAAACCGCATCTTGTAGTCCGCGGGTACTCGTCCCGATCCGATGTCACGCAGCTTTCCGGTGAGCAACCGGCGACGCGCAGGGGATACCCGGTCGGTGATCAATGTCCCTTCCAGGTGGTCGTATTCGTGCAGCACCACGCGGGCTGCGAGCCCCGACAGGTGCTCTTCCATCAGCTCCCACTGCTCGTTGAAGTACTCCACCTTGATTTCGGAAGGGCGTACCACCTTTTCGCGGATTCCGGGAATGGACAGGCAGCCTTCTTCCATCCCCACGTCCTCTCCCCCGGTTTCGAAGATGACCGGATTGATCATCACGCGCCGAAAGGTGGCACACGCGGGGTCGCCCTTCTCCCCTTCCGCGAAAGGCGTGGCATCGGCGACGAACAACCGAATGGATTCGCCCACTTGGGGCGCGGCCAGGCCCACACCCTCCGCTTCGTACATGGTTTCCCACATATCACGGATGAGGTCCGCAAGCCCGGGATGGCCCTGTTCAATGTCCACGGCTTCCGCTTTCAGTACCGGGTCTCCGTAGGCGACGATGGGGAGGATCATGGGCCAAATTTAGCCCGCCAAGCGCAGACACTCCACTACCTTTGTCCCATGGGCATGCTGGATACGATTCCCGAGGCCATCGAGGCCATTCGCCGCGGTGAAATCATCGTGGTGGTGGACGACGAAGACCGCGAAAACGAAGGCGACTTCCTCATGGCGGCGGCCCATGTGACCCCGGAGCACATCAACTTCATGGCCACCCACGGACGCGGGTTGATTTGTGCACCGTTGACGGAAGACCGCTGCGACGAGCTGGGCCTGGAGCTGATGGTCCGCACGAACAACGCCGCGTACGAAACGCCGTTTACGGTGTCTGTGGACTTGCTCGGGCGCGGCTGCACCACGGGCATTTCCGCCTCCGACCGCGCGCAGACGGTGCAAGCGCTGGTTGATCCAGCCACGCGTCCGGAAGAATTGGGTCGGCCCGGACACATCTTCCCGCTGCGTGCGCGCCGCGAAGGAGTGCTCCGTCGGCCCGGACACACCGAAGCTGCAATCGACTTTGCCCGCATGGCCGGACTGCCTGCAGCCGGCGTCATCGTCGAAATCCTGAACGAAGACGGCACGATGGCCCGGTTGCCAGAATGCCGGGGGATCGCCGACCGCTTCGGCTTGAAACTCGTGTCCATTGCCGACCTCATCGCCTACCGGCTTGCCCATGAACGGCTCATCGAGCGCACGTTGGACATGCCCCTCGACACGGCTTGGGGCACCTTCCGGGCCATCGGATACCGCCATCAGGGCTCTGACACGGAGCATTTGGCCCTGGTGGTCGGGGCTTGGACGGAAGGCGATGCAGTTCCTGTGCGCGTCCAAAGCGTAGGCGGAGCCGGCGACCTGTTGCAAACCACCGCATTCGGCAAAGGCGCTGAGTTGCACGCGGCCCTTGCCAGCGTCCAGCGCATCGGCCGCGGCGCCGTGGTGCTGGTGCGGCACGAACCCGGACCACAAGGGTGGCTGACAGATTTGCATCTGCACGCGGCGGTGGCGCAGGGCCATGCGCGTCCCGTCGCACCCGACGGCAAGGATTATGGCATCGGCGCCCAAATCCTGCGCGACCTCGGCATCGTGCGGTTGTCCTTGCTCACCGACAATCCCCGGCCCTCCGGCGTGTTCGGGTTCGGACTGGACATTGTAGAAACCCTGCCGCTCACCGCCCCAGTACAGGCATAAAAAAAGCCCGGGAAACCCGGGCTATCAAGATGCTGGAAGAAGCCTCGAATTACTTCGTGAACTTCTGGTACTTCTGACGGAATTTGTCGATCCGGCCCGCCGTATCCACGAACTGCGCCTTTCCCGTGTAGAACGGATGCGACTTGTGGCTCACCTCCATCTTCACCAGCGGGTATTCGTTGCCGTCTTCCCAGGTGATCGTTTCTTTCGTCGCCGCTGCAGAACGGCTCAAGAACGCGTACTCATTCGACATGTCTTTGAACACGACGAGGCGGTAGTTCGAGGGGTGGATTCCTTCTTTCATGGTCTGCTGTATACGCCGCTGAGCGGGAGCGCAAAGATAGCGGATTCCTTCCAAATCCCACCCACACTCCCCATTTCGAGTTCTTTAACAATCGGACGTGCATAAAATCAATCCGTTGACCGCTCGGCGCTCGAGCCGCTTTGTAAGTTTACATCAGTTTTAGTGAGTTTAGCGCGAGCTAAGCATCAAGTGATAATTTGGTTAAGTTGGTCCCGCTTCGGAACGCCGGAGCGGGATCTTTCTTTTCAGGCCTACGCGCCGCGCGCATGCACATATATATGTGAGCAACTCAGGGCGCCGCCTCAAATAGCCGCCTCATTGCCGCGGTAGCTTGCACACGCATGCTGTACCTCTTCCTGACAAGCCTGTGGACGCTGCTATCCGTGCCACCGCACGTGGTTTCCGAATGCCGTGCACCTGCTCACTTGTCACCGGGGGAAGTCGGCGACATCGTTTGGACCGTGCACTGCACGGAAGCTCCGACTTCGGCGCGCTTCGAACTCACACTCCCAGAAGGCCTCACCCTGGTTTCGCCCATCGCCCGCGGCGGACGTTTGGTACGGAATGGAGCGAGCGTTCGGTACGTGTGGGAAACGTTGCCCGCTGTGCCTGCCCTCAAGGTCGGGGTTCGGGTGGCCGCGGACAGAGGGTACAGGACCAGCGCACTTGCGCCGACCCTCTCGTTGCTCGTCAACGGCCAGCGCACCGATGTCGCCCTGCAACCCGCCGCCCTCCCTGCGGCCTTCCAAGCGCCCACCGGACCGACGACTGCGCGCCGCGAAGTCTCCGCCGACGGTCCCGATGTGGCCACCGTGACGGTTGTAGTTTCTGGTCTCGAACCCGGGGCTTTTTTGCGCATCGAAGAGACCCTTCCTCCCGGCTGTACGGCAGAGGCGGAGAACCTCGACGGGGCGACGGTAACGGTGGATCGGTCCGGGTTGCGGTTTGTTTGGTTCGAAGGGACAGCAAGCGGCAGCGCGCGCATTTCCTACCGGATCCTCGGGCCTGAAGCGGCTTGTTTCGAGGGCATTGAGGGCGTGGTGACCCACGTCAAAGGCGGCGTGAAAACCCAAACACGCACTCAATCTCAATCTCAATCTCAATCTCCTCCCCGCTTCCACGTCCAACTCGTTGCCACCCACCGCACCATCACCTCGGCCTTCTTCACCCGACGCCACCGGTTTTCAGCCGACGTAACGCGCTGGGAACACGAAGGTTGGACGAAATACACCACGGGCAACCACGTCACGTACGCTGAGGCCCGCGCTTCGCGCAATGCCATCCGAGCGGCCCACCGATTTCCGGGGCCTTTTGTCACCGCTTCGCACAACGGCCGACGCATCACCGTGCAGGAGGCCTTGCTTCTTACTTCCCAAACTTGGACCCCCGAATGACTGCGTTGAACTCTGATTGGGCTTCGGCACTGTCGGGCTACCGGACCTACCTCGAGTTAGAGAAAGGCCTCAGCCCGAATTCCGTTGCCGCCTACATGCGCGACATCGAGCAGTTTACCCGGTTTGCACGGAGCGAAGAGGGCATTGCTCAACCCCGGGACATCAGCGGCACCACGGTCGAGCACTTCATGGGCTCGCTGTTTGACCGCGGGCTCGCTCGCAACAGCCAGGCCCGGATGCTGTCCGGGGTGCGCAGCTTCTGCAAGTACCTGCGCGTCGAGGGCCTCGTGGACAGCGACCCGGTCGAGCTCATCGAATCGCCCCGACCGCAGCGGAAGTTGCCCGACGTGCTGAGCGTCGAAGAAATCGGGCGGATCATCGCCGCCGTGGATGTGTCCCGCCGGGAAGGCATTCGGAACCGCGCAATGCTCGAAGTGTTGTACAGCTGCGGCCTGCGGGTCAGCGAGTTGATCGAACTTCGGGTTTCGCGGGTAGATTTGGTCGACGGAGTCGTACGCGTAATCGGAAAAGGCAACAAAGAACGCTGGGTGCCCATCGGGAAATCCGCGTCGGATGCCATCGACGATTACCTCTCGCAGTACCGCAGCTCGATCACGCCGGAGCCCGGCCACGAGGACATCTTGTTCCTCGGCCGGCAGGGGCGCGGCATGAGCCGCCAAATGGCCTTCACCATGCTGCGCCGCACCGTCATCGCCGCCGGGGTGCGCAAAAGCGTGAGCCCGCACACCTTCCGCCACAGCTTCGCGACGCATCTGCTCGAAGCAGGGGCGGATTTGCGCGCTATCCAGGAGATGCTCGGGCACTCCTCGATCACCACCACGGAGATTTACACCCACCTCGACCGGCGTTTCCTGCGCGACCAAATCGAGCGCTTCCACCCCCGCAGTCGCCGCGCTTCCGAGCCCGCAAACTCATGAGCCGCTTCGGTGCGTTCCGCCCCGGGGCAGTGCTCCTCGCATGCAGTGTTGCGTGGCTCCCGCTCGCGGCCCAAACCGTCACGAAGAACCTCGTCTACGCGGTACGTGGAACGGCCGACACCTTGCGCTACGACCTGTATGTGCCTGCCCCGCGGGTAGCGCGGGCCGACGCCGCCGGTTGGCCTACGCCATTGCTCATCTTTGCCCACGGAGGCACCTTCAGCGAAGGCCGGCGCGACGATGCTCCGGTCGCTGACTTTGCACGCAGCCTCTCTGAACGCGGCATCGCCGTAGCCTGCATCTCGTATCGGCTCACGCTCAAAGGCACGGGCATGGGATGTGATGTGCCCGCCGCGCGCAAACGCGCCGCCATCGCTGCCGGGGCACAAGACCTGCTGGCGGCGGTGGAATACCTCCTGGGGAAAGGGCTTCCTGCTGGGTGCAGCCGCTCCTCGGTCGTGATCGGGGGAACCTCCGCCGGGGCGCATGCCGCCCTCCACGCCGCATTCCGGATGCGTGCCTCGCTTCCCGAACCGCTCGCCGATGCCCTCGACGGGGTCGTTTCATTCGCCGGAGCCCTTGAAGCGCCTGCGCCTGCGCGCGGCACGTACCCGGCCTTGCTCGCCATCCACGGGACCTGCGACGGGCTCGTTCCGTACGGCGAAGCCATCCACCGATTTTGTCCCGAGAGTCCCGACAACTTTGTCGTGGTCGGCGGTGGCGGGTTGCAGGGCTGTTTGGCCGACGCTGGCTCTCCTGCGGCCTTGCTCAGCGTGACGGGTGCTGGACACGAGGTTGCCTCGAAATCCCTTGTGGATCCCGCCATTCAAGACCGCGTAGCCGATTTCGTCCGCACGGTTTCCCGCGGTCGCTCACCGTCCTACTCGGTCACGCTGCCCGGTGCAAAGGCCGCCAAATGCCCCCCCTCCCGGTTGCCTTGCAACTGACTTTTCCACGCCTCCAGCGCATCTGCCAGCAGGACGTCCCGGTCGTTTGATGCACCGGCAGGCAGTCCCAAATGCTGGAAGACCGCGCGCAATACATCGGCCACAGGCTGATTGTCCACCGGTGGGGCGAGGGTTTGTTTGCTGAGTTTCTCCCCGGCGGCGTTGCGCACGACCGGGAGGTGGCCGTAGCGCGGAACCGGGAATCCGAACCGCTCCTGCAATGCGATGTGGCAGGCGGTCGAGGCGAGAAGGTCCGCGCCGCGCACGACGTCGGTCACTCCAGCCGCAGCGTCGTCCACGACCGCCGCAAGGTGGTAGGCCCACCAGCCGTCGGCGCGCTTGATCACAAAGTCGCCAAGCTCGAGGTGACGGTCGAAGTGCTGGGGACCGGCGAACCGGTCCTGCCAGCCCACCGTCCCCGTGCCTACGAAGAACCGCCAGGCACGTGGCTCGACTTCTCGGCCCCTGCAGGTGCCGGGATAGACGGCTGCATCCACCAGGTCCCGGCGTGAGCAGGCACATCCGTAAGCGTCGCCGCGTGCCCGCAACTGCTCAAGGACCTCGGCGTATGCGGTGCTGCGGGAACTTTGGTACACCGGCGGGGCGTCGGGCTCCAGCCCGAAGCGGTGCAAGGTGCGCAGAATGCCCGCCGCAGCTCCGGCGACTTCGCGCGGCGGATCCAAGTCGTCGATGCGCACAAGCCACGTGCCACCGTGGGCTCGTGCATCCAGCCAAGAACCCACCGCGGCCACCATCGAACCGAGGTGCAACGGCCCCGTCGGGGACGGCGCGAAACGGCCGATGTACTCAGCCGCGGACAAGCTTGCGGTACTTCACCCGCTGCGGCCCCGCATCTCCCAGCCGCTTGCGGCGGTTTTCCTCGTATTCCCCGTACGTTCCTTCGAACCAAACCACCTGGGAATCCCCCTCGAACGCGAGGATGTGGGTGCAAATGCGGTCGAGGAAGTAGCGGTCGTGGGAAATGACCACGGCGCACCCAGCAAAGGACTGGATGCCTTCCTCCAAGGCGCGCAGTGTATCCACGTCGATGTCGTTCGTCGGTTCGTCCAGCAGCAACACATTCGCCTCCGTCTTCAGCGTCATGGCGAGGTGGAGGCGGTTGCGCTCTCCGCCGGACAGGACGCCGCATTTCTTCTGCTGGTCCGAGCCGTTGAAGTTGAATTTCGACACGTAGGCCCGGCTGTTGAAGAGCTTGCCGCCGATTTCAATCTGCTCGTGGCCACCGCTGACCACCTCCCACACCGACTTCTCCGGGTCGATGTCTTTGTGGCGCTGGTCCACGTAGCCCACCTTCACCGTATCCCCGATGCGGATCGAACCGCCGTCCGGTTGCTCTTCGCCCATGATCATGCGGAACAGGGTGGTTTTGCCGGCGCCGTTCGGGCCGATGACCCCGACGATGCCCGCGGGAGGCAAGGAGAACGACAGGTCCTCGATCAGCAGCTTGTCGCCGAAGGCCTTCGTCAAATGATCCGCCTCGATGACCACGTTGCCCAGCCGCGGACCGTTCGGAATCGGAATGGACAAGCGCGCATCCTTTTCGCTGGTGCCCTCTGCGAGCATCGATTCGTAGTTGTTCACCCGGGCCTTGTTCTTCGCCCGACGTCCCTTCGGGGATTGGCGTACCCACTCAAGTTCACGCTCGAGTTCCTTGCGGCGCTTCGATTCCTGCTTCTCCTCGAGCGCCATGCGCTTCGTCTTTTGCTCGAGCCACGAGGCGTAGTTGCCTTCGTAGGGAATGCCGTGGCCGCGGTCGAGCTCGAGGATCCAGCCGGCCACGTTGTCGAGGAAGTAGCGGTCGTGCGTTACGCACAAGACGGTGCCCGCGTACTGCTCGAGGTGGTGTTCTAACCAATCGATGGACTCGGCATCGAGGTGGTTCGTCGGTTCGTCCAGCAGCAACACGTCCGGTTGCTGGAGCAGGAGCCGGCAAAGTGCTACCCGGCGACGCTCACCTCCTGAAAGCTCCGCAATGAGCTGATCGTCCGGCGGACACCGCAAGGCGTCCATGGCGATGTTGAGCTTCGTGTCGAGTTCCCACGCGTTCAGGGCATCGATCCGGTCCTGCACCTCGGCTTGCCGGTTCATGAGCTGGTCCATCTTGTCCGGGTCGTTCAACACCTCCTCGTCCATGAAGCGGTTGTTGATCTCCTCGTATTCGCGGAGGACGTCGACGATTTCTTGGGTGCCCTCTTCCACGATTTGGCGCACGGTTTTCGTCTCGTCGAGCTGGGGCTCCTGGCTCAAGTAGCCCACTTTGTAGCCCGGGGACCAGGTGACGTCCCCGGTGAAGGCGTCGTCGATGCCGGCAATGATGCGCATCACCGTGGATTTTCCGGCCCCGTTCGCTCCGAGGATGCCGATTTTTGCGCCGTAGAAAAACCCGAGGGTAATGTCCTTGAGGATGTGCTTGCCGGTCGGGGTGACTTTGTTCACCCGGTGCATGCTAAAAATGACCTTCTTGTCGTCTGACATCGTACTGAAAATGGGAAAGCGAAGGTAGGGGACGGAGGCTGAACGCCGTGCAAACTCAGACCGCAGCCGGTTCGAGTTCGAACAGCGTGATTTCCGGGGGCATGCCCACCCGTCCATGGAAGCCCAGCACGCCGAAGCCTCGGTTCACATGCAGGAACTGCCGGCCCTCTTGGTATAGCCCGCCCCACCGGCTGTACCGCAAGCTGCTGGGGGACACCTTGAGCCCGAGCCAAGGGATTTCGATGCCCATCTGCATCCCGTGCGTGTGCCCGCTCAAGGTCAGTTCGACGGGGGCTTTTCCGCCCATGACCTGCTCTTCGAAGTGCGTCGGGTCGTGGCTGAGCAGGATGGTGCAGCGTTCGTCGGAGCCGCTCCCGAGCAGGGTGCGGGCGAGGTCCCCGCTTTGGCGAAAGCCCTTCCCCCAATTCTCCACACCGGCCAGGACCAGCGACGCGCCACCGCCGGGCGCCTCCACGACCGTGTGGGCATTCAGCAGGAGCTGAAATCCCATGCGCCGGTGGATGTCGATGAGTTGGTCCACGCTGGCCGTGCGCTCGGCATCGGTGAAGTTGCCGTAGTCCGCATAATCGTGGTTGCCCAGGATGCTGAACTTGCCCAGCCGTGCCTGCAAGCCCGCGAATGCATCGATCCAGGGCAAGGCTTCGTCGGAGTGCGTATTCACCAGGTCGCCCGTGAAGCAGATGAGGTCGGGTTCCAGAGCGTTGATGGAGGCGAGCGCGTCGAGCACGGGCTGCGGCGTGCCGTGGAAGCTCCCGAGGTGGGCATCTGAGATTTGGACCAAACGCAGCCCGCGGAATTCCTCGGGCAATCCTGGCAACGCCAGGCGATGCCGTTCGATGCGGTAGGCATACTTCCCGCGCGTCACGCCGTACAGAAAGCTGGCGAAGGTCATGGCCGCGGCCCCCTGCCCGACGTACGACAGGAAGGTGGCCCGCGGGATGGGTGCGACGCTGCCCGTGACCGCCTGTACGGCTGCCGTCCCCGCATGCCGTACGCCCTCCAGCACCGCAAAAATCGCAAGCACCACTTTCGGAATCAGGACGAGGAAGAAGGCGATGGACAGCACCGACAGGAGTTCGGGCCGCGTGGTCCGCCACGTGGGCCACATGAAGCTCGAGACGATAAACGCGAGCCACAAGGCGACCGACCCGACCCACCATGCGGTCCGCACCGTTCCCCACCACGGCTCTCCGTCCCACGTGCGTTGCACCGACCGGTACGCCCACCACTCGATGACCGCGATCAGGGCGGACATGAACAAGAACATGGCGAGGATGCGTGCGGGTGATGGCATGGGATGGCGAAATTACAGGCTCACCCCCACCCGGGTTCATTGCCACCCGCCAAATTTCTCCAACCTCAGCGGCACGCGGCCTCCCACTGCGCCGTACCCCCTGCCGGATCGAGTGCCCGCCACCCATCCCGCCCCAAGGCATGGACGGAGGCGACTCCCGGCAATCCAGCAAGCGCGTGGAAATCGTGGGTCGACAGCAATACCGCGCGGCCGGCCTCGGCCGTGAGGACCTCAAACAACCCGCTTCGGCTCGGCGCGTCGAGGAAGGCGGTGGGCTCGTCGAGGACGGTCCATGCTGCGTTTTGGAACAGCACGCGCGCAAGCATCACGCGCTGGGTTTCGCCGTCGCTGAGGCGGCTCACAGGCACGTCCCACCACTGCTCCGCCCCCGTCGCTGCGAGGGCCGCCTGCCGTTCTGCATCGGTTCCTGGCAACAACTGCAGCACCTGGCCCACCGTCAGCCCCACACCCCGCGGCGGGGTGCTGGGCAGGAACGCGACCAAACGGGCCCGTTCCAGGGCCGCCGTGCCATGCACGTCCTGCCCGCCGATGCAGCTGCGGCCCGCAAGGGGACGATGCAGCCCCGCGGCCGTGCGCAGCAACGTGCTCTTCCCCGCGCCGTTTCGGCCGATGAGCACATGCAGACCCGGGGTGTCCCAGCGCACATCGAGGACCGGGGTGACCGGTTTGCGGTAGCCGGCCTGCAGGCCGGACCAAACCCACTCCGCGGCCCTCATGCGTTCCAGGAATTGCGAAACAGCACCGCCACCACCACCGGCGCCCCGAAGAGCGAAAGCACCGCATTCAGAGGCCATCCCCCGCTCGCAGCCCAGGGTGCGCGCACCAGCAAATCCGCCGCAAGGGCCAGCGCCGCGCCGGCCGCCGCCACGTTCGGCAAGGCCACCCGGTGGGACCGGTTGCGCAATACCATTCGGACCACGTGGGGCGTCGCGAGTCCGAGAAAGGCCACCGGACCACACCACGCCGTCACGGCCCCTGCCAGCACCCCCGTCACCCCGAACACCACCCACTGCACCCGCACGACCGGCATGCCCATGCTCCGTGCAGTCCACGGGCCCAAGGTCCACGCATCGAGGTGCCGTGCCACCGCCAGCAAGCATACCCCCCCGGTGGCCGCTACTCCCACGAGCACGGCCGCAGCAGTCAGCCCGGTCGAGCCGAACGAACCCATTCCCCAAACCACGAACCGCTGCAGCGCCTCGCTGCGCGCCTCCGCTTGCAAGACGGTCGTCACCGCCCCTACCACATGGCCGAGCATCAGCCCGAACACGAGCAAGGTGACCGGGGCATGGTGCCTGGAAGACACCGCCAGCACGAGCAACAACACCGCACCCGCCCCGAGCACCGCCCCGGCCGTAGTGGAACCGAAGCCCCAACCGGTGTGCCACGTCCATCCCGCGAGGACCGCGAGGGCCACGCCCAGGGATGCGCCGGACGTGATGCCGAGAACGGAGGGGCCGGCCAGGGGGTTGTGGAACCAGGTTTGGAGCGCGAGCCCGCACAGGGCGAGGGCAGCCCCTGCACCTGCAGCCGTCAGCACGCGCGGCAACCGCACCTCGCGCACCAGGACCCCGTTCCTGCCTTCTCCATCGATCAGCGCATTCCACAACTCCCCAGCCGGCACGTCCACCGGTCCCCACGCGATGTGCACAATCGCCAGCAGCATCGCCAACGCGGTCCACCCCAGCACCTGCCACCCACCGTGCATCCCCCTCATGGCGCGTCAAGCCAGCGGAAGCACCCCGCCCCGTTGCCCGGGGCACGCTCCGGATGAAACAACGCCACTAAGTCCGCTAACAGCGCATCCGGCTGTGCCACCAGCGCTCCGAAGTAATCGCATTCCGCCGCGTTCGCGCCGAACAGCCTTCCCGACGGTGGAACCAGCAACCGGTGGCGCGGATCTTCGGACAAAAATCCCGCCCGGGTCAACCCCTCCGGTGCATAGCTGATGAGGCCCCAGGCATCGGTGCCGGCCGCAATTCCGACCATCTCTTCGAACGGGACTTCGACGTTTTCCGACGTGAGCCGGTCCGCGAACACATAGGTCGCCCCCGCATCGGCGATGAGTCGCGCCACCAGGCTGTTGCCCCCCGGTGCCGCCCACACCCCGTCGTGGACGCTGCCCGTGAAGACGCGGGGACCGTCGCCCGGCGCGACCACGAGCGCGAGGTACCGGCGCTCTACCGCGGCAAATGCAGAATCCGCGCGGGCGGCCGCCTCAGGACCGCACAGCCATCCGAACGCCCGCATCCACTCCGCCCGGCCCAACGGATGCGGCTCGAGGTACTCGAGGACCGGCACCACGGGAACATGCCCTTCGATGCCCAGTCCCTCTAACGGATCTCCGAACGGGTACGTGGTGAAGGCGGCCGGCATCAAGGCCAGCAACCGCTCCTTGTCGATCTCCGGCCCACCCAGGTCCACCACGGCGCCCCGCGCCACCGCCTGCGCCGCAGCGGGGTCCTGCAGGAACTTCAACGCCGCACCGCCCGTCCACGGGGCATAGTCCGGCGCCCACGCCCCGATGAGGGCCACATGCGTGGTGCTCAGGGTGGCGAGGCCCCGCGCAGCCGGTCCCAGCACAACCGACTTCTCCGGGGTGCCCGCCGCCCGATAGGCTGCGGAGTCCCGGAACACCCGGGCCAGCACTTCTTCGGTGGGCACCTCGCGCACCTCCAGCCATTCGGCCCCGCCTCCCCGCACCCAAAGGAAACCTTGGGCCCACCGGGGCGCTCGGGCACCGGATTCTGCCGGAGCGGACTCCGGCGCCTGGCACCCCAAAAGCAGCCACACGGCCCCGACCCATCCTGCACAGCCGATCCGGATCATGGGCCCAAAGGTATCCCTACCCCGTACCTTTGGCACCATGGATGGAACCGCTCCGATGGACGCGCTGGTGGCGCGGATAGAAGCGCTTCAGGCCCGTGCCGCGCTCGGTGGCGGTCCGGAGCGCATCGCCGCCGAACATGGAAAGGGAAAGCTGACGGCCCGCGAGCGGCTGGCGCTGCTGTTTGACGCCGACGAAGTTCCGCTGGAGGTAGGCGGTTTGGCCGGTGAGGGGATGTATGCCGAGCACGGCGGATGTCCGGCCGGGGGCGTGGTGGTGGCCATCGGGCGGGTGCACGGCCGGCCGATCGTCGCCGTCGCAAACGACGCGACGGTCAAGGCCGGGGCTTGGTTCCCCATCACCGGCAAAAAAAACCTGCGCGCCCAAGAAATCGCCCTCGAAAACCGGTTGCCCATCGTCTACCTCGTCGACAGCGCGGGCGTCTACCTCCCGCTGCAGGACGAGATCTTCCCGGACAAGGAGAACTTCGGACGGATTTTCCGCAACAACGCCCGGCTCAGCAGCCTCGGCATCCCGCAGCTTGCGGCGGTGATGGGCCCGTGCGTCGCAGGCGGCGCCTACCTGCCCATCATGAGCGACGAGGCCCTGATTGTGCGCAAAACGGGGTCCATCTTCCTCGCAGGCAGCTACCTCGTCAAAGCGGCCATCGGCGAAGACGTGGACAACGAAACGCTCGGCGGCGCGGACATGCACAGTTCCATCAGCGGGGTCGTCGATTACGCTGTCGACACGGACCAGGAGGCGATTGCGACCCTGCGGACGCTCATTTCCCACCTGAAAGCACCGGACCGCAAGGCTGGATTTGACCGCATCGTCCCAGCGGCTCCGGCCGGTCGGAGCCTGCGGGCCGCAGTGCCCGTGGACCGCGCCGCGGCGTATCCCACGGAAACGCTCATCGAGGCGCTCGTCGATGCCGGCTCCTTCACCCCGTTCAAAGCGGATTACGGCAAAACCATCCTCACCGGATACGCCCGCATCGACGGGTGGAGCGTCGGCATCGTGGCGAACCAGCGGGCCCTCGTGCGTTCGAAGAAGGAAGGCATGCAGTTCGGCGGGGTCATCTACTCGGACAGTGCAGACAAGGCTGCGCGATTCGTGATGAATTGCAACCAAAAAGGGGTTCCACTCGTGTTCCTGCAGGATGTCAGCGGCTTCATGGTCGGCTCACGGTCCGAGCAAGGGGGCATCATCAAAGACGGCGCGAAACTGGTCAATGCGGTAGCAAATTCCGTGGTCCCGAAGTTCACGGTCATTGTCGGAAACAGCTATGGAGCAGGGAATTATGCCATGTGCGGCAAGGCCTACGACCCGCGCTTGATCGTGGCGTGGCCGACGGCGCGCATCGCCGTGATGGGCGGGGCACAAGCGGCCGGTGTGCTGGCCTCCATCGAAGTGGCGCGGCTCGCCAAATCCGGCGAAGCACCGGACGCGGCCCGGACGGAAGAGATCAAATCCGCCATCTCCGCACGGTACGAAGCCACCACCGACCCGGTGTATGCCGCGGCCCGGCTTTGGGTGGATGCGGTCATTGACCCCGACGACACGCGCCACTGGATATCTACCGGAATTGCGTGTGCTGACCACGCTCCGCTCGAAACGCCCTTCAATCCGGGCGTCCTGCAGACCTGAATTCAGTTCCTGCGGTCCAGCGCCTCTAAGCTCGCGAGCATCGGGGTGAGCAGTGGATGGATTTCCTGCTTTCCCGAATCTTCCAGAGCCCCTCGGACGCGCAAGATGGCTGCAAGGAGCGCCGCTTCGTCGCCCACGTGCTCGATTTGGTCCACCCACGTCATCGCTTCCAGTGCGCAACGGAAATCGCCTTCCACGCCGGCCTCGACCACATCCCGCAAGGCCGATTCGGGCAGAAAACCGGCGCTCCACATGAACCCGATCAGGTCCGCGCGGCACGCCACGAAGGCGGGATCTGCGAGCGCAGCAGCCAGTTCATCGCTTCCTTCCGACCGCTTCAAGGTCCCGAGCACCTCCCCGATCCGGGTGCGCACCTCGTCGTCCGGCCGGTCGCGGAAGGCCTCGAGCAGCGGTCGAATCCAGCGGGCATCGTTCGCTTCAAGCGCGGCATCCACGGCAGCTTGGGCCCGATCCGCATCCAGCGACATCAGGTCCGCAAAGGGGGGCGTTTTCATCGTCTTCATCGCATTCCGAGGCGCCTGCGGGCCTCGGCCCAAATCTCGGAAAACTCCGCGAGCAACACAGCGGTAGCCCCCCAAACCACTTCACCGTCGACCCGGTACGCCGGCATGGGCGCGCGCATCCCCCCTCCCACAGTCACCGCTACCGGCTGCAACGCCCCCGGCTGCACCAAGGCTTCGCACGGGCAGGCCAAAACACGGGCCACCTCTTCCGGATCGGGCGCCCACCGCGGCGCCTCCTCGAGGACCACCACCGCAGCTTCCACGTAAAACCGACTCGGCGGGATGTACAGCGGCGTCAGCGCGCCCACCACCGCAGACCGGTCGAGTGCTACACCCAGCTCCTCGGCGAATTCGCGCAAGCCCGTCGCCGTCAAGTCGGCATCCCCGGCCTCTGCCGCCCCTCCCGGCATCGATACCTGTCCGGCATGCACCCCACCGCGCGCCGTCCGCACCATCAGGACCCCGTGGACCCCTTCGGCACCCGGGTACAACGCCCAAACCACCCCCGCCTCCCGCACCTCCACCCCCTCCGCCTCGGCCTGGGCCCGGGTCGGCCTGGCCACCGGAATGGCCCGCTCACGCCGCATGCGGTGCGCGTGCGGCACAGCGTCAAACGCCGCCACCAGCGCCTCCCGCACGGCGTCCATCGAATTGCCCTGTTCCACGGGGGCAAAGAAAGCGCGTAACTTGCCCGCCATGCCGTTGCCCACGCCGTATCGGATTTCCTCGAAGGTGCCCGAATCGTGGTTTCCCCCGGTGGAAGCAGCCATCGAAGGCGTGGTAGCGTACGGGGGCACCTTGTCCACGGAACGGCTCATCGCGGCGTATGGTGCAGGCATTTTCCCGTGGTACGGCGACGACTCCCCCGTGCTGTGGTGGAGCCCCGACCCGCGTTGCATTCTGCACCCCGAGCGCGTGGTGGTGTCCAAATCCATGCGCACTGCGTTGCGGCGTTCGGGCTTCACATTCCGCGTAAACACCGCGTTCAGCGAAGTCATCCGGAGCTGCCGCGACGCCCGGTTGAACGCCGAGGGCACCTGGATCCACGCCGAAGTGGTCGAAGCCTACGAGGTGCTCTTCCGCCTCGGGCATGCCGTGTCGGTGGAAACGTGGCAGGGCGACCGACTCGTGGGCGGTCTGTACGGTGTCGCAATCGGTCACATGTTCTTCGGGGAAAGCATGTTCAGCAAGGTCCCGAACGCGTCGAAGGCGGCGCTGATCGCGCTCTGCCGGCGCTGTACGGCGGCTGGGTTTGGTCCGATTGACTGCCAAATGAGCTCTCCCCACCTCCTTTCGATGGGCGCCGAGGAGATCCCTCGCGCGGACTTCATCGCAGCACTCGACCGCTACGTCGCTCCGTTTGCCGGCGAACCTTCTGCCCCGTTGCTCGCTGCATGCACCCCTTGAATCCTCCCTACTCGGCCAGTGCTCGGCGGAGGCTGCGCGCGGCATGCGCGGCACTCGGGTGGGAGTTCCAGGGCCACCTCTCGCCACAGCTGGAACGTTCGGTCGTCCTCCTGCATCCCACCGGCGGCCGCATGGCGCGGTGGGTGGCTGTGGCAGCAGGCCTGACGAGTCCGGTGGCCTGGCGCTTTTACATCGACCCTGCCAGCATTCCGCAGTGGGAACAGCACCTGCTCCACCGGCTGGGCATCGCGTTCCTGCCGCGGGAGCAATGGGCCGACGCGCTGGCTGCGCATGCCGAATTGCCTGCGTGCAGCCTGCTGCTTGCCCCAGGCACCGCACCGGCCGCGGACGAATGGGCGACCTGGCTCGCACCGTTCCGCAGCAACCGGTGGTGGATCGTGCCGGTGGGCATCGACCGCAGACGCACGAAGGTCCACATCCACCACGGGTTCCATTGGGGACCGTACGACGACCGCAACGTGCATTACGTGCAGCGCTACTTCCGGTATTTCCGCCACGACCGCAATCCGGAGCGTTGACAATTCGTTCATAAAGAGGTGGCCTCGAACGGGGCAGATGCTGAAGGGCTCTCCTACTTTCGAAGCGCGATTCAGCTGCACAGAAGCCCATGTACGATCTCTACGACCACAAGATTCTCGACCTCATTCAGAGCTACAAGGCGGAGCATGCTGCACCGATCCGATTGGCTGTACTGGAGCGGAGCTTTTGGAAATGTGTCGAGGAAGACGACTCCCTGAACGTCGGCAAGGCCCGCATCGGCGAGCGCATCACCCGGTTGTACCTCGAAGGCATGGTCACGAACCGCAACGGATACGCCTTGACGCGGAAAGGAAAGGCCCACTGGGCGAGCGCCGTGCGCACACCCGCCTGATTCAATCGAACGGATGGAACATAAAAAAGGAGGCCTAGGCCTCCTTTTTTCGTCGCATCACCTCAATCCTCCAGCACCTCGAGCTGGGGATACCGCTCTTTCCAGAACTCGAGCTTCGCCCGATCTCGGACCGTGATGACCGTCCTGCGGTCGAGCCGCACCTTGATGTTCGGTTGCAGCTCCTTCTCTCTCTTCTTGCGGGCCATGGTGTTGGGGATGTGCCGGTTTTTCCGGCGTGTTCAATTCCTTTACGAAAGAACACTATTCTGGACGAAAAAGTTGGACGTGTTGACAAAAAGTGCGCGGGTATAAGGAATTTTTGGCAAACCTCAATGCCCCGGGCCCGATTCAACGAGTGAAACCCCCTGCTTTTTCAACAATGTGCTGACGCGCAGGGCAAAAAAGGCCAAATACGCGAAGCACGCCACCCCGATCCAGTAGCTGTGCGCAATCCCGAGCACGGCATCGTCCGCCAACCAACCTTGCAACACAGACACCACGCCGCCGCCCATGATCATCATGATCAGCAAGCTCGAAGCCGTGTTCGTGTGCTCACCCACCCCCGAGATTCCCAGGGTAAAAATGCACGGCCACAGCGTGCTGCAGAATAGCCCCACCGCAATGAAAGCGAATACACTGACCATGCCGTCCGCAAAGATCCCCACCACCAGGGCGAGCGCGCCGAGTGCGGAGTAGAGGACGGTTTGGCGCACGGGATTTCCCTCGCTGATGGCATCGGCCACGGCGAGGATCAACACCAGGAAGAGGTACGGATAAAAGTCACTTACCGCATGTCCCGCGATGGAATTGACGAGCAAGAACAGTCCGAATGCCACGAACGGAAGCAGCAAACTCAACCGCTGCTTCGCCGACCCGGACAGGTTGAATGCCCCTGCCGCGCTCGTCCACCGGCCGATCATCAAGCTCGCCCAAAACAACGACACGAACGGCGCGATGGCATGCTCCGGCGTGCCCAGCCGCTGCCGCATGAACTCCGGCAAGTTGCTCGCCGTGCTGACCTCCACCCCGACGTACACGAAAATGGCCCCCATGCCGAGGAGCACTTGGGGATACTTCAAGGTCGCCAGGACGCTGGTGTTCGCCGACGTGCCTTCGCCGGCATCCAGACGGTCGGGCACATTCGAAAGTCGGAAAAACACCGCCGCCAGCACGAACGCCGCCCCGAGCACGAGGTACGGTCCCTTTACCGCAGTCAAATCGAGCTCTACCGGCCCGCCAGCTCCTACCGCACCGAAGATGGCAAATGCTACGATGACCGGACCGATGGTGGTTCCCACGTTGTTCACGCCTCCTGCCAGGCTCAACCGCATGTTGCTCTGCGCAGGGTCTCCCATGCGAATGGCGAGCGGATTCGCCGCAATCTGCTGCAGCGAGAAACCCAGTCCGACCGTAAACAAGCCTGCGAGCAGCAAGGGGAACGAGCCGTTGTCCGAAGCAGGGATGAAGAGCAGCGTTCCGACAGCGGAAATCAACAAGCCCAACGAAAGTCCATTGCGGTAGCCCAGCCGGTGCAGCAGGTCCTTGCCCGTGAACGCCGAGACTCCGAAGTAAATCAGCGATCCCACCGTGTAGGCGACGTAAAACGCGAACGAGATGAGCTGCGACTCCAGCTGGCTCAGGCTGAGCGCCTGCTTGAAGACTGGAATCAGAATGTCATTGCTTGCGGCGACAAATCCCCAAAAGAAGAAAATGACCACCAAGGCGGGGAAGGCTCCCGCAGGTACACGTTGTTGCATCGGGCAATGTTACGCGCAGACGTTCAACGAATCAACTGAATGACCCCTGAACGTTCTTCGGCTTCTGTACCGAAGGCCTTCACGACCGCGGTCCAGTGGTAGATGCCGTTCGCGGCATAGTGCGTTCCGCCCTGCACGGCCCCCGTCCACACCTCGTCGAACGAAGACGTGGAGAAGACCTCGCCGCCCCATCGGTCGACGATGTGCAAGGTGAAGGACTCGATTTGGGCACCGTAGATGCGGAAGGCGTCGTTGATGCCGTCGTTGTTCGGGGAGAACGCCGTCGGCACATAGAACAGGGCAGGCCCCTGGATGAGCGTGTACGCCGTGTCCGTGCAGCCGATTTCGCTGGTGACCCCGAGCGTGGCCGTGTAGGAATCCAGGCCGTCGTAGAGGTGCACAGGGTTCGCCTCGTCGGAAGTGCTGCCGTCGCCGAAATCCCACGCGTAGATGTAGGCGCCGGGGAAGGGCTCAGGCGGCGTGGGCGCCGCCCAAAACTGGTGCGCACCCTCGTCGTTCAGCGCCACCTGGAATCCGCTGAAGAGGTACTGCACCCCCACGGTGACGGCATCTTCGACGGTGCGGCCGCAGATGTCCGAGACCTGCACGGGGTAGGTCGCGGTTTGGGATGGCGTGAGGTAGAGGTCGGGTCCGAAGGCCCCGAGGCTCGTCCACTCGTACACGAATCCCTCCTCTCCGCCCGTCGCCGCCGCGGAGATCGAAACGCCATCCCCCGCACAAATCGTTACGTCCGGGCTCACCGTCAACTCCACCGGGATATCGGGAATGTGGTACGTGAGCTGGTCCACTTCGCTTCCGCCGCAACCGTCTTCGATGGCCACTTCGACCGGGACGGTTACGAAGGACTGCAGCTCGAGCTCAGCCGCCGTGCCCGCGGGAACTCCGTCCACGGACCAGCTGTACGAGTAGCCGCCTGCGCCGCTGAGGATGTCGAGGACGATGGTCGTAAGGTCGACGCACGACGCGAAGAGGTCCTCACCCAAATCAATGACCAACGGCGGGTTGACGATGGAAATCTCCGTATTCACGGTAGCCGTTTCCCCGCAGCCGTCGGTGACCGTGACCGTCAGTTCCGTATCGGCAAACGAACTGAGTTGGATGGCGGAACCGCCCGGGATGGGCTGTCCGTCCTGGGTCCACACATACGAGTAGCCACCGCTGCCGCTCGTGATGGTTACTGGCACGTTGAACACCTGGGTGCACGGGCCCTCGAGTCCCGTGGGGAGGGAGGCGATGACCGGCGGTGAGGTGATGTCGACGGCGACGGGGACGGTTTCGATTTGGCCACAGCCGTCGGAAACATTTAGGGTCAGCGCGAGGTCTGCGGTGGAGGTGTAGGCCAAATTCTGCGTCCAAGCGAGCACCTGCCCCCCCAGCAACCACGTGTAATTGAAGGGAGCCTGGCCCGTGGCCGAAGACTGGATCACGAACGGGTTGTTGCAGAGCGCTTCCACCGTCTGATCCACGGTCACCTGGATGGGCGGAATGTTGTACGAAACCGGAATCGAATCTTCAGATACAAAGCCACATCCATCGATGACAAACAAGTGCACCTCGTCTGCATTGTTCCACGTGTAGAGGTCGAGGGCCGAAGGATTCCACCACGAACTCTGCAACGCATTTCCGTCCTGGTCCGTCCACGCGTATTCGTACATCCCATCCCCTCCGGTAGCCGACCCCGTCACCGAAGCGAATCCGTTGCACTCGAGGGTGACCTGGTTCGGGTTGATGTCTGCGTCGAGGGGCGGGAACGTCAACACGTCCACATGGATGTTGACCGATTCCGAAGGCATCCCACAGGTGTCCCCCACGATGACCATGCAGTCGAAATCGGACGTAGGCGCAATCAACAACTCCTCCGTTGTCGCTCCGGTACATACCCAGTTGAACGTGTAATTCCCGTAACCGCCGGTAACCGTCGGAGAAACGAGCAACTCCGTTCCGGCGCACATCGTGCCATCAAACCCCGTCACCACGAACGGCGGCGGATTCTCCGCGACGGTGAACTCGAAGTAGGAAGTCAACCCACCGCCGTTGCACGCGGCGATGTTTTCGATTTCTAAAATGACCTGCTCGGGACCCTCTGCGATGCCGTCGATGGCTGCCACGAGCGAGAACGACACTTCTTGCACACCCGGGGCAAACACCACAGAGTCGGGGAGCGGAAGCAGTGTGCCGTTCGGCTGTGGCTGTCCGAAGTCCACCCCATTGATGGCCGTGCTCCCGGCATAATTCAAGTACACCATTTCCTGAATGGCGAGGTTTGTGAGGATGGGTCGCTCAAACGAAAGCACAGCCGTTCCACAATCCTCGTAGATGGTGTTCGCGTCGGGTCCACCCACGTCGATGCTGAGGTCCACTTGCACCACCGCATTCGACTGAAACGAGCCTTCCTCCAGGACGACGATGGATTCGAGCGCCGTATCCGTGCCATCCGCAATGGCGAGCTTAATATGGTAGGTCTCACCGCATTGCACCGGGTATTCCGCCGTGAGGGGAATGGTGTAGCCGTTGATGCACGGCGGCTCTCCGTTGCCGCCGCCGTCCACCGGAACAAACAGATCGGTGTTCAGCAATTGGTTGACCGAAGAAATGGTGATGGGCAAGGTGGGATCGGTGCCGGGCACACCGGCAATGTTCACCGCGCCCCCGGGAAAGCCCGCTGGACTGTCGTACGGCCCTGTGATGCCCGGTCCGCTGAGGAAGAAGCCGAAGATGTCGTTGTACGCCGTATTCACCCAGCCTCCAGAATAGCTCCACGTCCCCGAGGCCGCATTGTAGGTAGCCATCGGGTATTCATCGGAACCGAACACGTAGTTGAAGCGTACGGTGTCCCCCGCTGCGATGAAGTCGAACTCGAGCACGCATCCGTCGGTCACACCGCTGACAGAGAACCCCTGTCCGATCATGCCCGGAACAGAGTTCGCGATGCTGAGCAGGTCCGGATCCGAGAATCCATACCCCAAACAATCCGCGCAAAAACCCGCCCCTGCACAATCGATGTTGTCGCTGAGGTCACTGCTCAACACAAGTCCCGCTTCCACAGAAAACGCATCCCCGCCCCCCGTGAGGTAGCCGAGCTGGGAGTTGCTTCCGGTGAGGGTAATGTTCGAAGCTTGAACGCCGCTACCAAGAAGGACGTCATTCACGTACTCCTCCAAGGTAAGCCCTGTAGTCACCTGGAATTGAGCACGCAGCGGAAGGTTCGCGGCAGTCACCGCGGCACACAAAAAAAGCGCAGTACGCAGGAATCGAGTCATGGTTGAGGCGTTCTCCTGCAGGTTGACGCGAAAGGTAGGCAGAACGTTGCCTTTCCTCAAGAAATGTCGTTCAACGGAAGTCCGCCAACTCCGCTGCGAGCTTCTTCCGCGCATGGAAGATGCGGCTCTTCACCGTGCCCATGGGGATGCCCATTTCCGCAGCGATTTCGTCGTAGTGGTAGCCTTCTACGAACCGGGTGAACGGGATGCGGAACTCGGGCTTGAGGTTCGCGATGGCCCGCTCGATGTCGCCCGTGTGGATTACGGTGGTGACCGTGTCCATAGCGGGGGCGGCACCGGCGTGGAGGTGGACCTGGTTTTCCGAGGTGTCCACGACCGTGTTTTGGAACCGCTTGCGCTTGTAGTTGTTGATGAAGATGTTCCGCATGATGGTGTAGAGCCATCCGCGGATGTTCGTGCCTTCCCGGAAGTTGTCGCGGTACCGCATGGCTTTCACCAGCGTGTCCTGGACGAGGTCTTCCGCGTCTTGGGAGTCGCGGGTGAAGCCGAGCGCAAATCCCTTCAAGAACTCTGAGTTGTGCACCAGCAGCGAGTTGAATTCGAGCGTTCCCATGACTTGTTTAATCTTGTGAGCCAAAGGTTGAACAAAAATCCCCCAA
>Ga0315904_10001994_pt1 | contig 32027 bp, 36 predicted proteins | sample LakEriMetagenome_6_FD_203529 | JGI IMG/M metagenome (GOLD analysis project Ga0315904, IMG submission 203529) | Freshwater fungal communities from buoy surface, Lake Erie, Ohio, United States - Buoy 12 MA120 | ecosystem: Environmental > Aquatic > Freshwater > Lake | place: USA: Lake Erie, Ohio...
GATAGGATTACAAAGAGTAGTTTAATCGGATATGTAATAATCTTGGATAGGGAAAAGATTTAATTATGCCAAACGAATTTAATATAAAAAATGGTTTTATAACCAGTGGTAACTCTTTTGTTTATGCGAATGTAAACTTTGGTACCGGATTTACTTGGAACAATACCAATTCACGTTTGGGTATTGGAACAAATTCACCAAGTGCATCTTTGCAAGTAGTTGGTGGTGGTGTTTTTAGCTCATCGATTAATATAAGTGGTGGTTTTGTAATGACTGAAGCTGGTAATGTTCACTTATTCACTGCTCCTGCAACAAATAGAACTATTCGTTTTGTTACAAATAGTCAATCATTCAGTCTTACACCAACTGGTAATGTTCAAATTGGTACAACCACTGATGCTGGATATAAACTTGATGTTAATGGAACGGGAAGATTTACAGATAACCTACTACTAAGTACAAATAAAGGCGTTTACTTTGGAAGTTCAGGATATGGTGTTAGTGGTGAAACAGGAATTGGAACAGTTAGTTTAGTTACCAATTCAATAAATAGACTTAGAATTGATAACAGCGGAAATATAAACGCTTCAAGTTCCCCAACTGCACAATTTTCAAATATATACATAACTGGTAGTAACATTGAATTTTGGAATGGACTCCATTACTTCAGTTGGGAAAACACTGGAAATGTCTTTCAAATTAAAAATATAAGTAATGGTAACACAATTCCATTTATTGTTTTTAAATCAACAAATAATATCGGTATCGGAGCAATTACTGATTCAGGATTTAAATTAGATGTTAGTGGTAACACAAGAATTCAAGGGGGTTTAACCGCAAATACAATATCGGCAACAACCGCAACGATACGAAGAATTACAGGAGGTTCAGGTAACACCAATTCAGGTACTTACTCATTTATAGGGGGTGGAACGTCAAATACATCAACAGGTAACCTTAGTTTAGTCGGAGGTGGTCGTCTTAATACATCAAGTGGTAATTATTCTTTTATTGGTGGAGGTAGTGGAAATACTGCAAGTTCATATTATTCATTTGTGGGAGGTGGGCTTCAAAATATTTCAGCAGGTATATACTCTACCGTAAGTGCAGGTTATAAAAATTGTGCAATATCTTATGGCTCTACTGTTGGTGGAGGTTCTTATAATGTGGCGTGTGGAGGTAAATACTCCACTGTCGGAGGAGGTACTAGTAACACTGCAAGTGGGCCTACGGCAACCATAAGTGGAGGATATGGTAACATTGCAAGTGGTTCAAATTCAATCGTTGGTGGAGGATATACCAACACCGCAAGTTGTAATTACTCTTTTGTGGGTGGTGGGAGAAATAACACTACAAGTGGATACCACTCAACAGTAAGTGGTGGGTATAGTAACACCTCGAGTAATTATTATTCGACTGTTGGTGGAGGTGCTAGTAACACTGCAAGTGGTGATAGGTCAACCGTAAGTGGTGGACTAATTAATGCCGCAAGTGGAGGGTTTTCAACGGTAGCTGGTGGGGCTACTAACACAGCAAGTGGTATCAGGTCAACCGTGAGTGGTGGGTATGGTAACACCTCAAGTGGTTATGGGTCAACTGTTGGAGGTGGAAATAATAATACTGCGACTGGTGACACATCATTTGTTGCTGGAGGATATTTGAACGTCGCGTGTGGAGGTTTTTCTTTTATCGGAGCGGGTAAAGGTAATACTGTTTCAGGGACTTACTCGGCGGCCATTGGATGTGGATTAAATGCTACTGCATCGTGTACACTTTATACTAATAATTCTTTTGCAACTACTGCAATGTATTCTCCAAGTTTTAGCGGTTCGGTTAGTACAATTTCAGGTTCAAAAGGAAGTGTTATAACTAGCGGAAGTACAACAACTGCGTTTATGACTTTTTGTGGTAGTAATACAATTGGTGGAACAGGTTATACTGATTTCATTAGAGTTACAAATACCGCTGCAGGTGCTACAAATCCAAACAAGACAATCCGTATTAATAATACGGGAGGACTTGAAATTGTTAATAGTGCTTATAATTCAACACCATTAACTCTTTCAGATTCTGGTAATTTATCTGTTGCGGGAACGGTTACTGCTAACGCATGGTCTGCTGGTCAAGTAATAAAAGATACAATTTTATCAAATACTGAAGTAACTGTTAGTACAACAACTATTGCAACAAGTAATGCTGACACAGATTTCGTAACTTATAGTTACACACCAACAAGTTCTAATAGTTATTTGATAATTCATTATCATTTGGCAAGCTATGATTTTACTTCAGGAACTGGTAATGATTCATATTTCTCTAGAATAAAGGTTGATGGTAACGAAATAACATTTGGTGCACAAAATACAGTTAATGGATTCCGTACAGGTGTATTATTCCCATTGACAGGTAGATATACTAACTCTAACACAACCGCTAAATCTATAGTCGTTGCATGTCGTAGAAATAGTGCGGATGATAGTATCAGTATAGTAAACTCCTCAACTTCTATGTGGTTGAGAATAACAGAGATTGCCAGATAAATGATTTAATTAATATTTATCGTTAATGAGTTGTTATATTACACTTCCCTTTATTACGGGAACCCCACCATACGAAATTACAATATGTGATAATAATGGTAATAATTGTTTTCTCGCTGCGTATGAAACATCTTTTGTACCGCCAACAATTTATGTGGAGTTACCTGAAAGTTGGGAAACATTACCATTTGTTTTAGTTACAGTTCAAAGTAGTGAGGGATGTGAAGAGGTACAGTTCATTATGAACACACCGACTCCGACATCCACTAACACCCCAACACCAACACCAACACCAACACCCAATACAAGTTTAACCCCAACCCCAACCCCTACAGTTACTCCTACACCTTCAACGGTTGCTCCTATTCCACCATTTTTTCAAGTTCAGAATATTGTTGGAACAAACCCAATGATTGTTAATTTTATAAGTGCTCCGAATAGTAGTTTTAATATTAATTGGGGTGATGGGTCAACATATCCTGTTAGTATAACTAATCCTCCTTATCCTGCAGGTTATACGGGGTATACGTATACTCACAACTACGGAGCTAGTTTATATACTGCAACATTTGAGGATTTCCAAGTGTCATCATCAATATCTACTAATAATATTCGTGAGATTAAATTATATAATATTTCAGATATTATTGAAAATTCTTACACTTTTAGTGCATTTACTGCGGCAACTGATATTTGGTTATCTGCTACAACTCTAACTGATTTTAGTTCTAGTTTACCTAACTCACTTGTTGATTTTTATATTTATAATACAAATGCACCAGGGTCTCAAAATTTTCAATTTACACCAACAACTAATTTAGCGACATTACCCGTGTTTAGAGAACTATTAATTCAGAATACTGATATGTCAGGGTTTACCTACAATTTTTCAGGAAGTAGTTCATTTAGAAGTTTAACTTTAATTACCAATAATAGTTTAACTAACTTGAATGTGACAGTACCAACTGGTTCAACATTCCTTGAAATATACATTGTAAATAATACATCATTACCAATACTTAATGTGACCAATAATTTATCAGGTTGTACAGGTCTTAATGATATACAAGTATTTGGTAATACATCATTATCAGGGTGGACATATACAGTACCAGTGTCTACACAAGATTTACGTCTCAGTAGTAATACTATTAGAGAGTTTAATATTGATTTAACCGCAAATACTAATTTAACTTCATTACGACTTGATAGTAATATAGTATTAAGTTCATTTACTAACAGTATATCGGCGTGTACCTCATTAACAACATTAAGATTAGATAGGAATAATTTAACATCATTACCACCGGTATTTCCCAATAGCATTCAAACTTTAAGATTAGACATAAATAATTTCACAGGTTATACAAGTAACTTCCCAACAGGATGTGTGACTTTTAATATGAGCGATACCTTACAGAATCAATACGTACCACAATGGACTGTTGATTTAACAGGGTCAACATCACTTACAACATTCCAAATGGAAGATGTTAGTTTATCAGGGTGGACAACACAATTCCCAACATCTATTAGAACTATTAATTTAGATGGTAATTTAATGACTAATTTTAATTTTAATTACACGTTAGGTGCAACTAATATTACTTTAGATGACAATATATTAACGGGTACAACAAATTTATCGGCACATACTTCAATAGTTACTTTAGATATTGGAAGTAATAATTTCATAAATAGTACTCAAATAATACAAGGAAACTTCCCATCAACATTAAGAACATTCAAAGTTGATGGTAATATACCCTTAACTGGATGGACATCCACATTCTCAGCGATGACTAATATACTATCATTAGATTTTAGAGGTAGTAGTCTTAAAACCGCGGCGGTAGATTATATTTTACAGGACGTTGCAACTATTGCAACTGCAAATACTTTATACAATAAGACTTTATTATTTACAGGAACTTCATTCCCACAACCTGAATCACCGACGGGAGGTTTAACTAACCCATATTATTTATTACTTAAAAATTCTCCATACAATTGGAATATTACGGTAAAACCATAATAATATTCATTTCGTTTTCAAAAAACATTAATACTATTATTTATAGTATAGTAAATTATGTTCGGACCTCCTTATAATTATTTAGTCTCAGACTGTTGTAGTGGTAACCAATACATCGTCAATATGCCAAGTGGTGCATTAGTTGGTGAGATGTGGTATATCCAATCTGTTGAGGGGTATAACTTCTGTTGTATTATTGAACAGATACTAGGGTCAAGTAGTTCGGGATACGATTACGCGGCTGACCCCGCGACATTAGTGTTAAATGGTCTTAATACTTGTGGTGAAGCCCCTGGTTATTGTTGTGCGGCGTCAAGTCCGACACCAACACCGACAAAGACAAAAACACCGACACCAACTCCAACAATTACAAAAACACCAACCGTTACCCCTACAAAAACGGTTACTCCGACAAAAACACCAACCCCTACTAAGAGTCCGGCATTAAGTCAAACATCGACACCTACAGTTACACCTACACTTACGGCAACACCTACAGTTACACCTACTGTAACACCTTCACTTTCAGTATCAAGAACACCATTTCCTGATATTACACAATCACCAAGATTAACGGGTAAAAATGAATGTGACATAATTACGATATACCCGATGTATGCTGAATGTCAGTTCTTACAAGAACCAAGTTCGGTGAATCTTAATGATGGTATAGTTACGTTATTTATAACTGGTGGAACTGCACCTTATAATATACAATGGTCAAATGGACAGACAAGTCAAACTTTAAATAATATTGGATATGGTGATTTTTCAGCGATAGTAATTGATTATTATGGTGATTTTAGTTCGACTACATCGTGTTCGTTAATTGCGCCAACACCATCACCAACCGTAAGTCCTACTGTCACTCCAACAGTTACACCATCAAGAAGTGTAAATGCACCGCCAGCAGTTCCTAATCTATGTATGTCATTTACTTATTGTGAACAACAATATTTAATTACATTTGTGTATAATGGTAATGTTAATTCTAATTATTCTTGGATTTCACAAGATGGTCAGTATACTATAACAAACAATGGTACACTATGGATAATGAACGGATTACCTGTTTGTGGTAGTACGTTACCACAAATTAGGTCGACATCTACTTCATCAATACCTACAACGTCTTGGTCAGGATTTGGAGGTGGAAATACTCTAACAGGTAAAATAACAACTATAACAGGAAGTTGTGTTTCACAACCAATCGTTTTAACATATACTAAAACCGATTCTTGTAGTAGTAGTGGTACTATTCTTGGTTCTGTAACAGGTGGATTACAACCATACCAATATTCAATAAATGGTACGACTTATCAATCATCACCATTATTCTCTAACTTAACTGCGGGTAACTACACATTGTATGTTCAGGATTCTAACGGTGATACAGAAAGTACTACTGTAACTATTAATCAGACATCCGCACAGAATTATGTAATTAGTGTTAATTATAGTGGATTACCTACAGGAAATTATACCGCGACTAATTGGAATAACCAACCTGGCTCGATATTTACTACACCGATAACTAATGGAAGAAATGGGGTTATTAGTATCTCACCGGCATTACCTAATGGAGTTACAGTAGAGTTTGATATTGCGTACAGTGAATACGTTACTCAGTCACCTGTTTATCCTTCAACATATGTAACTTGGTCATCAACTAAACCTGTAGTTAAAAATAGTACAACCTTGACACCGACAGTTGTACCAACTACAAATGTGATAACGAACTTAAGTTGTTCAGGAGCTTTCACAGGTAAATCACAAGTAACCAATGTTGAAAATTATACGTCGGTTCAAATGACAAACACTGACTCAGTTACTGTATCAATGTTATTTAACTCACAATTTACAAATACTAATTATGGATTATTCCCTTGTAATGAGAAGTTCTTGTACATTACTAAATTCAATATACGAAATGTTAAATTAGTTGGTGCAAGTTGTTCTACAATATCATTAGGTAATAGTGAAATAACTGTAACTGCAAATTATGGTGTACAGTTTTTTGGAGGTTGATAAAATAGATTAATTGATAATTATTATATATGGGTTTTATACTACAAAATACTTCAGGTTTAATCTCAACAAGAATAACAGATGTTGGGAGAAGAAAAATCTCGCAAGGTAATTTAGATATACAATATTTCCAAGTTGGGGATAGTGAGGTATCTTATACAGGGGCAACTAACTCAGTTTCAACTACGTCTAAAGTTTTAATGCCTTCATATAATTCACAAAACAATACAGGATTTCCTCAGTCAACAAAAAATTATGTTAAGTATCCTTATTATATGGATGGAATATCGGGTAACACTTATGGTAAGCCATATATGGAATCTGAATATGTTTCTATTTTTAATAGTGCTGCTGACAGAGGATTTTTCTCAGGTGATACCTCTTGTTGGGTACCACAAGTATGTTCGGGATATACTTTAAATTCTCAATATGATACTGATACTAGTCTTATGGATGGGGGTTTAATTATTACTATAGCAAATAATCCTTTATTATGTGATAGCAGTGCAAATACTACTCCTCAAGTTGGTGATTTAGTTACAATATACTACGGTCAAGATGATACGTGTTCTTGTACCACATCTTGTTATCCTACATTAACTTACAAAGTTGGATATTTTGATGGGACTAATTTAGGACTTGATAGACCTGTCCCAGACTACTTGTCAACGGGAGGACCTGGTAATTCAAGACTTTTATTTTATCCTTCAGGGATGACACAACTTTATGATACTATTACACCTTCAGGACATTGGAATGATGATGTAATTAATTATGAATCACTTTGTTATACTGACCAACTATCATCATTAGTTTGGAATATGAATATTGTTTGGAGTGAAAGTGTCGCGGGTATTAATAATGCATTATATCAAGATTATAATTATTACGATTCTAAAGATTACATTGGTAGTAAAGAATATTTTGGTTATATGTCATCATTAGGACAAACTGCGTCAACACAAGTTTACTTTTATAATTCATACAATGAACAAGTTATTGTTGAACCTGAAGACCAAAAGTCTATTGCAATTATTCATTTTACAAACCAATCGATAAATAATTTTTACGGTGAAAAATTTGCGGTAGAAACATATGACATAAATAATGATGGGGCGACTGGACAAGCTAGAAACTTTAAAGTACAAATCCCAACATTAATGTGGCATAAGAATTCAACTTGTTGTTCAGGAACTACATTTTATATTGACCCACCGGTAAATGGAGGTGGATTTATGGAACAAGGTGTTCTACAATCTTCTAAAAATTCTGATATGAATTCACCTGGTATTAGATATTATACATTATGGGATAATAATTTAACGTTGGCAGGTGAACCGAGTAGAGTTGGTAAAGTATTTCCTGATGACCAAGTAATTGTATTTGATGATGAGGAAATTGTTGCGGCGTTATCATATAAATCAAATAGAAACTGGACATTACCCGCTCCAAAAATATCATTAGTACCACCAAACATCTGTAGTGGTGATATTACTGACAATGGTATATTAAGCGCCGAAACACAAACTATGTGGGTTAGTTACGGATTTTATAGTGATAATGATTTTACTTCATCATTACACTGTAACTATTACCAACAGATTCAAGGACCTACTTCAGGTTGTACTAATTACGCTATGGATATTTCTTTAATATTTGGTAATGAATTTAGGTGTATGAGTATGGGAGATTTTACAGGTTATACTGCGGACCAATTCTATGTAATTGCTCAGGTTACCGATACAGGGTCAAGACCAAATCCATCATTATGGAAAGAGATTGATTTTACAGATTATTTAAGTGGCTCAACTGTGGGAGGGTATATTGCACCTTCAGGGTTAACTGCGAATACATTTACAATTACTGAGACTTTATATAATAATGCTCCATATCACAATATGGCTCAAACATTATATTTACCTACAATAGGACAAACAGGAGCTTTAAATTTTGGTAGTGAATATTATTTTTATGGTAACATTGAAACAGATATCCAAGCGACTATCTATGAGATGAAATATAGAATTAATCTACCATCGAATCAGTTTGTTTATAGTAGTAATCCGTCTTGGAACAATACTATTACTCCACATTTCACTGAAATCGGTCTTTACGATTCTGATAAAGACCTTATCTTTATATCAAAAATGCAACGACCAACTCAAAGAGGGGGTATACAGCAGATAATGATTAAATACGATTTCTAAATGGCGAAAAAAGAACTTAAGAATTCCCCTAAAATTTTGGGGTTAGATGTGTCTACCAAAACTATTGGTTGGGCGTTATTTGATTTACAATCAAAAGAGTTATTAGAATTAACTCATATATCCCCACAACCAAAACCAAAATCTGAAGATAAGATGGAAGAACTTCTTAAGAAGTCTGATTTATTTAAGATTAAATTGGACCAATATAAAAACTTGGGGATTGTTAAAGTGGTAATTGAAGAACCTCTTTTAAATTCAAATAATGTTTATACCATTGGAACATTATTAAGATATAATACGTTAATCACAAAACAAGTATACGACGTGTTTGGAATTGTACCTGAATACATCTCAACATATAACTCAAGAAAAGGGGCGTTCCCTGAATTAGTTAAGGAGAATGATAAAGGTAAATTTGTATTATTTGGTGGTTACCCAAAGGACATTGATAAGAAACAAGTTATTTGGGATTTAGTTGCAAAAAGAGAACCACAAATTACTTGGTTATATACTAGAAATAATACTTTAAAGAAAGAGAATTTTGATATGACAGATGCTTACACTGTTGTATTAAGTTATTTAAATACAAAATAACTTAAACAATAAATAAAAATTAAGGGTCCTTTTGGACCCTTTTTTTGTTATTAACAAAGACCTGTTGGTGATATTAAACTTGGAGTTCCAAAATAGTTACCAGTGTAGTTCACATTTGCAGGGTATGATGGATTCCATCCCAACACCCTATCAATAAATGTACATTTCTTACTTGATGCCATCGCGGATACCGCACTAACAAACCCTTGTCCAACAGTCGTTACTCCTGGTACAGGTACGTCTTGAGCTACAATTATTGGGTTTAATCCTCCACCAACACATACTTTATAAACATAAGTATATGATATCATTGATGGTGTTGGTGTTACTGTCGGAGTTGGGGTGTTGGTAGGGGTTATTGATGGGGTAGGTGTTGGACTAGTTCCTGGTGTACAAAACGCGCAATATAATAGATTACCTGACTCAACAGATGTTAAAGTATGTGTTGGTGCTTGAGATACATTTTCAGTATAAGTAACACAATAACTAATGTTATTGATGAATACTGAAACAATTGCTCCAATTTCTAAATTATTTAAACTACCTGTTACTAAGAATATTTCACCCGAATTACAATCCACTAATTTTTTAGATATTGGACATAACATATATTGGTCAAATGAATTATAAGTAACCGTACCCGATAAACTCACAGAGTATGGGATTGAACTTGATGTTGGTGAAGGGGTGGGTGTTGTTGGAATTCCTGTACTTATTGTTGTTGCGGATACTGTAACAGCCTTACCATAACATAATTGAGTTGGAGTTACCGTTGGGGTAACTGTAGGAGTAACTGTTGAAGTTGGAGTAACACTCGGTGTTAATCCTGGAAAAGTACCGCTAGTCCCACCACTTGTTGGTGAACAATCAAAGTAAGCCTCAAAGAAGAAATCATTACAAATATTTGATGGTGACGGAGTTGGAGTAACCGGTATTCCTTGAATTAATAAATCGTCACATAAATCAGGACAAAGACTTGTACAAGGACTTTTACCTTCTAAGATACAAGATTCTCCTAAATTTGCGGATAAACACCATCTTGATGTTGTTGAATTATAGTATATAAAATAAGTTCCATTATTATAGAACGTGTTACCATTATATATTCCATAACTATAATATGTACCATCATAAATTGTGTATGATGGGTCATTAGTTACTAACGTATAAATATTATTTGGACAATAAACATATGTTGTTGGGGTTACTGTTGGAGTTTTTGTTGGAGTTATTGTTGGGGTTGCGGTTGGTGTTGGGGATGGTATAGTTAATGGTGATTGAGAAACTGTTGGAGTTACTGTGGATGTTGGTGTAGGTGTTGGTGTTCCAGGTGATGGTGTAACAGTTGATGTTGGAGTTATTGTTGGGGTTGGGGTTTTAGTAGGTGTTTTAGTTGGGGTCGCCGACCTAGCAGGAGTATTACTTGGAGTATTTGTTGGGGTAGGTGTCGGTGATGCAACAATAGGTGTATATGGGTATACTGTTGAATTATTTGATGTCCCACCAACAGTACAGACTTGTACTAAATAAAAATAAACACTACCTGAATTATAACCAGGTATTGTGATTGTTCTCGGAGAAGTACAAGACCCTGCGTCAAATGAATATGTAATACCATCGGTTGAGTAATAAACTAATATTGTAGTACAGTTAGTAGTTGAACCCCAGTTCACTGTAAAATCTTCGGGAGCAGAATACGTTACTGATGTTATTTCAGGAACTGTACATCCTGGTGATGGAGTATTTGTTGGTGTTTTAGTTGGTGTTTTAGTTGGTGTTACAGTTTTAGTTGGTGTAGTTGTTGGTGTAACAGTTGTTGTTGGTGTGATTGTGGGTGTTGCAGTTCTTGTTGGTGTTATTGTTGGAGTTACACTTGGTGTTGGTGATGGTGGTATAATACCCGGACTTAATGTTGGTGTTGGTGTTGGTGTTTTAGTTTGAGTTGGTGTTTGAGTTTGTGTAGGGGTATTTGTTGGGGTCTGAGTTGGTGTACCCGTTGGAGTATTTGTTGGTGTTTTAGTTGGTGTTTTAGTAACTGTTTTAGTTGGTGTTACTGTTGGTGTTACTGTAGGTGTTTTAGTCATTGTCGGAGTTGGAGTTGGACTAGCACACGTTATACTCTCACCCGCAAAACACGCAGCGCAGGAAGTTTTACCGTAGCTAGTAATCGTTGTATCGACTAATGATGCTTCATACAAATATGTATATAATGGGTCGAATACAGTACTAAAAGAAAGTAATGTAAAACAACCTGAAATTTCTACATTTGTTGTTGTATTTCTAATTGTTGTGTAATAGATTACTCCACCATCAGGTATTAACCCGTAAGTTAACCAAGGCAAATTCTGAACTTGATATTTGGTACCTGAACAACATTCTTCAAAAATATAATAGGCTGAAATATTAACAGGTGTCGGGGTTGGAGTTTTTGTTGGGGTTGGGGAACTATTTGGGCTAGGGGTTGGTGTTTTGGTAGGTGTTACACTTGGATTTGGTGTTGATGTTGGTGTTTTAGTCGGAGTGTTTGTTGGTGTTTTAGTTGGAGTTCTTGTTGGTGTTTTAGTGACTGTTGGAGTTGGAGTTTTAGTTCTAGTAACCGTTGGTGTTACAGTTTTAGTTGGTGTGACCGTTGGTGTTTTGGTCATTGTTGGTGTTGGGGATGGTGATGGGGCAACTGAACAAGGAACCACAGTTTTACAAGCTCCGCAACTCCCATAACCCCCGACACCCACAAATCCTGTAAATATTGTACTACTTGGTGGTGGAGATGTTCCTAAATAAAAATCAATTTTGACACAATCCCCTGATGGGTATAAACTTGATTGTATTGCGTAAATCCCGCCTACATTATATGGTGCGGGAGCCCCACTACCGGGAGTGGTTCCGTCAGGGATATATGATGGGAAATATACTACGTATTGTTCACTTAATTCGGGTGACGAACAACATCTTAATACTTTATAATAACCTGAACTTAATGGCATTAGTTAACTGTAAATGTATTTGTTATCTCACAACCATAAACGTCAATTATTTTTATAGAATAATTAATTAAACTCTCAAATGGTTGAGGTATTATAAAATTATATGGTAGGTCAGTATCTTGAATTTGTGAAATATAAATACAAGAAGACAGCGTTGAATCACAAACATATACTTGATATGGTGTTGACCCTGTAATATTATTGACCGTGACTTGAACTGCCATACTTTTAAAATAAATATAGAACTATCAAAAACTTTGTGAAGTTTGATTTAATAAAGTTTTTTATTATATTTCAGACAGATGGAAGATAATGAAATTCTTGTGGATATTGTAAGAGACCTTTTTGGTAAAGAGAAAAATTATTATGCTTCTAAAGGTCAAATTTCGGTAAACTGTCCGTATTGTGACGAAGGTAATAACAAAGGTAACTTGGAGATTAATATATACGAACACGTATATAAATGTTGGGCATGTTCTGAAACAAATGGTACCCACGGACCATTGGGTAAATTAATTGATATATTTGGTACCAAACGACAGAAGAAGACTTACGACCTATTCAAACCTGAGGAGTTAAAACAAAAAGATGTATGGGTTAAGAAATTGACATTACCTAAAGAGTTTGTTTCCTTCAAAGATATTAATCCTTTACACATCCCACATAAAGAGGCTTTAAAATATGTTAAATCACGAGGGATTACCGATGAGATGATTAAGAAATATAATATCGGATTCGCTTGCGAAGGGGAATATATGGGTAGAGTTATTGTTCCTTCATATGATAAGAATGATGAATTAAACTACTTTGTGTCAAGAGCTTGGTTTAAGACTAAAAACAAATATAAAAACCCTGAAGCTCCAAAAGAGACAATAATTTTCAACGAGAAACTAATTGATTGGACAAAACCAATTTACATATGTGAGGGGGTATTTGATGGATTCTTTACTCCAAACCCCGTAATTCTTCTTGGTAAGGTATTACACGACTTATTATTTGAAACCATATATACTAAAGCTGAATCTGACGTTATTATTTGTCTTGACGAAGATGCGTGGGAGAATGCTAAAAAACTATACAATACTCTTAACGGTGGAAAGTTAAGGGGTAGAGTCAAAATTATCAAACTACCAAAGGACAAGGATGTTGCTGAGTTAAGAGGTAAAATTGATGATTATTTTTATAAAATGAATTATTAAAATGGATTTAAAAAAAATTGCATCTGAAATTCGAGAAATTTTAGAGGAAAAAAGAAAAGAAATGGAGTTGAGTTTCATCGAGGATACTCACACCTATTTTATGAAAGATACTGATGGTGAGGTTAAAAATACTTTTCCATCGGTATCAAAGGTATTGAAGAAGTTCTATCCTGAGTTCCCAACCGACGAAGCTGCGGAAAAGAAATCAAAGGGGGACCCTGTTGTTAAACAACAATTAATTGAGGAGTGGGCAGCGGCTGGTGATTACTCAACCAATATGGGAAGTCGGGTTCACTACATTTTAGAAAAGAAACTAATTGAAAAACACGGAAGTTATAAGGAAGTTAGACAACCTGTTTTTGATTGTGACTTTACTCAAATATTAAAGGGTGATAGTATGATTAATGCCGGTGGGAAATTCCTTAAATTAATGGAAGATAGGAATGTTGTCCTATTGGACACTGAAATGGTATTGGGACACCCTGAACTAGGATATACAGGTCAACCCGATAAAATTTGGTTGGTGATTAATAAAAAAGGGGATGAATATGGATTGTTAATAACTGACTGGAAAACAAACAAACCTAAGAATTTCCAAGCAAACAACTTCACAAAACCGATGTATAGTCCGTTCCAAAAGTATCCGAATACGGCATTAGGTCACTATTACGTACAGTTACCTCTTTATGGTAAACTACTATTACAAATGTTGAAAGGTACCAAATACGAGAACATTAGACTATATGGATGTATTGTTGTATTATTGCGTGAAGATTCAGAATTTGAAGAATTCAGGGTACCACAAGATGTGATTGATACAGTTCTTAATATGACTGTGAAAGATTATTTAAATTGACAATCCCATTAAAAAGTTATATATTTAAACACTATGATTAAATTAACATTTTATACAAAAAACAAACAAGTTACCGTTGATTTTGGTGACCTACATCACGAAACCTACGAGAATGTACCAACAGTACAAGTAAGAGAAAGATACTATGAAATTATGAAACGATTTGATAGTGAAACCGCACTTAATGGTTTTACAACAATTCCGGTACTTAGAGTCCCAATTAGTAATACAATAATGTTTATAGAAGAATAATATGGATTTAGAAAAACCAAGAATTAATTTAAGAGAAATGAACTATATAGTTTGTGACTCTTGTGGATTTGACCAATTTAAAGAAGTTACGTACCTTAAATTGGTACCTAAACTTATGACAGGTTCACCAAATGATACCATTGTACCGTTCCCAACTTACGCTTGTATTAAGTGTGGACATATCAATGATGAATTAAACCCTTTTAAAACTGATTCCCCTAAATTAGAATTATGATAAAGAAATTAGTTCATTTTTCTGATTTACACGTTAGGTTGTTTAAAGACCATCAATTGTATAAAACAATATTGGAGGACGCCTTTAATCAATGGAGAGAAATTCAACCTGATAGAATCGTATTCACAGGTGATTTGGTTCACTCAAAGAATCAGATGACACCTGAACTTGTTGAATTTATTGCTTGGGTATTGACGGAGTGTTCAAAGATTGCCAAAACGGTATTAATCCCTGGTAACCACGACTTCCTTGAAAACAATATGGAAAGGTTGGATGCTTTAACACCTGTTGTTGACTCATTAAAAAATGATAACGTGGTTTATTACAAGAATAGAGGTGTGTATCAGGATGAAAACATTGACTGGTGTGTGTACTCACTTATGGACCACAACATCCCACCTGACATTGAAAAATCTGATAGAGTTAAGATTGGATTATTTCACGGACCTGTCCAAGGACTAACTACAAATCTTGGATTTAAGTTTGAAGATGGGTTTGAATCGTCAAAGTTTGATGGATGTGATTTAGTTCTTTGTGGCGATATCCATAAGAGACAAATCTTTGATATACCTGGTGGAAAGAAAGCGTATATGATTGGCTCAACGATATGTCAAAACTATGGTGAAACAATTACCAAACACGGATATGGTATATACGATGTTGAAAAAGATGAATATGTTACCGTAGATATACACAATCCAAAACCATTCGTGGCATTTAGAATAAACTCATACGAAGATATTGAAAATGGTGTTGAAAAATTAGTAAATTATTAATTGTTAATATTCACACTTTTTGATAATTTAAGATATTTATATAATATGGGAAGAATTAAATTAAAGGATGAAGATAAGAAAACAAAAGTATCTGTAGCTTTAGACCCTGAATTATTGAATTTTTATAGGTCATTACATATTAATTTATCTTCTTTGGTTAATAAATTACTTAAAGATTATAGAGATGAAAAATACAAAGATTTGTAATAAATGTGGTGTTGAAAAGAAATTGTGTGAGTTTCATAAATCTAAAAATAAAACTGATGGTTATAGACTGACTTGTAAGGAATGTAGGAAAGAGGAGTCTAAAAATAGATATCTGAATAATCCTGAATATTTTGAAAAATATAGAAAGGAAAATAGAGATAAGATAATTGAATCGTTAACCGAGTGGAGAAAAAACAATTCAGAATATCGGAGAACCTACTATGAAAAAAATTATGAAAAAGAGATAGGTTATTATAAATTAAATCACGAAAAAAATAAAAAAAATCAAAAAGAATATGTTAAAAACAAATACAAAAATAATGTTTTGTTTTCATTAAAATTAAAACTGAATGGTAGATTACATAAAGTGTTAAAAAGAAATAATTTTGAAAAAAAATATAGATTTACTGAAATACTTGGTTGTAATTTAGAAGAATTTAAAGTATATTTTGAAAGTAAATTTACAGAAGGAATGTCTTGGGATTTGATGGGTAAAGAAATTCATATTGACCACATAATACCTTGTGCTTCTGCTAAAACTGAAGAAGATATGATTAAATTATTTCATTACACCAATTTACAACCTTTATGGGCTAAAGATAATATGAGTAAATCTGATAAAATATTATGAATAACAAATTAGAAATTGATATAAGCAAACAAGATTATAAAGATTTATTAGAGTTTTGTAGGATGAATGATATAACTGATACTGAGGGTTTTGTTAAATTATGTTTTCGTAAGGGTTATTATATTGAGCGCTACGGGTTATTAAATCAAGGAACTCTACCTGATGTAATTGAACGGGAACTTGAAAAAGAGGTCATCAAAGAAGTTATTGTTGAAAAAGAAGTGATAGTTGAGAAACCTGTAATTGATAATCAAAAGGTGGATGAATTACAAAATGAAATCTATATTTTAAAAGGTAAGTTAGAAAATCAAAAAGAAGTTGAGTGTGGTAAACTACAGGAAACTTTAATGGAGTTGAACCGACAAATAGGTGATAAAAATAACACAATAAAAGAAATGAGAAATAAAGTTAACGAACTTGAAAATCTAACAAAAAGTTCTTATGCTTTCTATATGAAAAACTCAAATCTTTCAGATAAACTATAAAATAAAATTATGACAGCATTAGTAGCTTGGGCAGTACTAGCCTACGGATTTAGTACAATTATGGTCTACGGAACCATTTTTAAAGGAATGAGAAATTTCATAAAGGTATACGGGGAATCTGAATTGATGATGTCCGAAGTGTTCAAATTCATTTCAGGAATATTATCTTGTATGATGTGTTGTTCAACGTGGATAGGGTTCTTTTTAGGTACATTTATTTACTCACCAACACACGAGTTATTTAACTTAACACCATACGTTTCTTGGTTTTTTGACGGATTATTAGCGTCAGGGGCGGTATGGGCAATTAATGGATTCATCGAATGGTTTGAAGAAAACCGACCAAATAAAAACAATTTATAAAAACAAACAAATATGCCAAAGTCAAGATTAAGACCAAACCACAAGCAGAAAGTTGCCGCTTGGAAAATGAGAACACTACACGCTGAAAAACGTTACCAAAGAACAATGTCAGAATTGTTTCAAAAAATGAGAGAATCTCAATCAGGAACTACTGAGAACAATGAACCTGTTCAGCAAACCGTTTAATTTAGAAAGAGTTAAGATGATTAAAGATTTAGATTTTGATAAGTTGGAGAACCCATACGTACAAGTCGTATGGGAGGATTCTCCTGAAAACTTCACACAAGAAAAGTTAAAAAACGTAAAACATTACTTTCAAAAGAAGTATAACACAACCAGTGTTAATGTTATTACCAAACTTAAAAAGAGTGAAGAAGTTCAGGACAATGTTGATGTTTCATTCAATATTATGGATGAAAACTTCCAACACGAACTTATGAAATCTATTCTTGAATCTAAAGGACAAGTAAGCCTTTACGAGGATATTCTAAAGATTGACTCGGCAGTTAACAACAAAATGATTGCTGAACAAGAAGAAGTTGGGACATTTAAGAAGTGGTTTATTAAGAAGATTGAGTTTTCAAATTTCTTATCTTACGGAGATAATCAAACCCTTAACTTTGAAAAGTTAGGGGGGATTACCGTAATTGAGTCTGACCCACCCAATTTTGGAGGTAAGACCGTATTGTCAGTTGACTTATTGTTATTCTTATTTTTCAACACAACAACCAAAACAAGTAAAGCTGAAGAGGTGTTTAACCGATATTCAGGAAAAGACAAAGTATCTGTTCGTGGTGAGATTGTTATTGACGGGGAAGATTATATTATTGTAAGGGAACTTGACCGTAAGAAATCAAAGGCTGGTGAATGGAACGTTAAAACTGAATTAGACTTCTTTAAGAAGTATCCTGATGGTTCATTGGTTAAATTTACAGGAGAACAACGTCGTGAAACCGAGAACTTTATCAAAACATCTATTGGAAGTTATGATGACTTCTTGATGACCATTTTGACTACAGGTACCAATCTTGAAGATTTGTTGGATGCTAAACCAACAGCTCGTGGACAAGTCCTATCAAGATTCTTGGGATTGGATTTCCTTAAAAGAAAAGAAGAAACCGGTAAAGAAATCTATTCGGTGTTTTCCAAATCAATGATTTCCAATATCTATAATACTGAATCATTAAAGACTCAAAATGAAGAGTTAACTTCGAGTAACACAACTTTGAATTCAAGTATTAGTGAAAGTAAGGACAAATTAGTTGAATCACAAGGACGCATTGTTAAAGGACAAGAATATCGTGATAACTTATTAAAATCTAAGGTTGTAGTTGAAAAAGAATTGACTCTTTTAAACCCTGAACAGACTAAGAAAGAAATTGATGGGTACCAAAATCAAGTTGACCAAAACATTAAATTACGTGATGGTATAAACATTGTTGAACCTACTGAATTTTACCACGAGGACCAACACGATAAGGTTAAGGAAGAGTACCAAAAGGCTTACAAACAAAAGATTGAGGTTGATACTAACATATCAGGTATTGAAAAGTTGAAAAGTTCTGTAAGTGGTGGAATCAAATGTGAACACTGTGGTATTGAACTTATGAACGCAGCAATTACCCAATCAAGAATTGCTGAACTTGATGGTTATAACATGCAAAAAACCCAAATTGAGGGGGTAATGTCTGATTTATCAAGCAAAGAACAAGGGTTTGTTAAGTTGAAAAAAGACTTTGATGAGTACGAAAGAAACAAATTAATTTATGAAAAGTATCAAGCAACAATCGAAACTCTCCAAACAAAGAAAGACACTCTTGAGTCAAAACTTAATAGATATGGAGAGATGCAAGATGTTATCAAGTCTAATGAACAAATCGAAGCTCAGATAATTAAGGCTAATATGAGACTTGAGGAGTTGAAAAGAGAAGAAGAATTAATTAAAAAGAACATCTCTAACTTCGAGTTTCAAATTAAACAAAACGATGATAAGATTGAAAACAACTTAAAGACTATTGTTAAAATCGCTGAGGAACAAGAGAAGGAAATTAAGTACAAATTATATTTGGAATTGTTTGGTAAGAATGGAATTGCTAAACGTATTATGAAGAGTATGATGCCACTTATTAACTCTGAGTTACAAAGATTATTACAAGATTCTTGTTACTTTAGATTAGAGATTCGTATTAGTGAAAAGAATGAGGTTGAGTTTTGGATGATTGATAACAACACCCAAGTTGAGAAACTTATGACCACAGGTTCAGGGTATGAGAAAACAATTGCGTCACTTGCATTAAGAGCGGTTCTTGCTAAAGTTTGTTCTTTACCTAAACCAAACATTACAGTATTTGACGAGGTGTTTGGTAAGATATCAAACGATAACTTGGAGATGGTTTATGAGTTCTTTATCAAGATTAAAGAATATTTTGAAAATATTTTGGTCATCACTCACAATCCGATGATTTCAAATTGGGCGGACAATGTAATTAAAATTACAAAAAACGACAATATATCAAAAGTTAGTCAATAAAAGAATAGGGAGAAATCCCTATTTTTTTTTGGAAACAGTAACAATTTATACTATCTTTGTAAAAGAAACGAGAAATATGGAGCATTTACTATTTGCCTTTGGAGATTACGAACAAGATGATAAAAACATTCAGTTGATTGTTGATTTTGTTTCCCAAATCTCAACTACCGATGTTAGATACCAATTTGGTGAATCGGGGATTATTGTTAACTTTACGACTAAATTAAGTACGGATGAAATAAGTAAATTTTTTGAAGAATCATTAACTAAAATTACCGCAATGTTCTTTGTATTTCCGGTGAATGACAATATGATTCTATCAATGGACGAAGATATTCACCAACATTTATTTGGAATTACTGACAAAAAGTCAGAACCTGTCATACAAAAGTATGTGATAGACACAACTGAAATACCTTCTTTTAACGATACTGACATTACAAAGTCATTAGATACTGTATTCAATCTATTATTTAACAAGATTGAAGAACCTCCTGTCATAGTTTTGACTTTGGACCAATTATTAGATAAGATAAATGAATCTGGTATTTTATCTTTATCTGATGATGAATTAAAAATGTTAGACGATTATTCAAAATAAATTAAAACCATATATGATAAATAAACAATCTGTTATTCCTATTAATCAGGACGAAGTTAGTCATTACTTAAAAGACATTAGAAAAATTAAGGTAATGACTGTCGAGAGAGAACGAGAACTTTCAATTTTAATGCAGTCTGAAAATGTTACAGAAAAACAAAAAGACTCAATCAAGAAGGAAATTGTTGAAGGTAACCTTAGATTTGTTATCACAGTTGCGAAACAATACCAAAACCAAGGGGTTGATTTTCCGGACTTGGTAGCTGAAGGTAATTTAGGCTTGATTAAAGCTTTGAACAATTTTGATTGGTCAAAGAACCTACGATTTATTTCATATGCGGTTTGGTGGATTAGACAGTCAATCCTACAGTCTTTGAATGAACATTCTCGTACCATCCGTATTCCTGTGAATGTTGTCCAAGATTTACAAAAAGAAAAGAAACGAATTGAAAAGACAGGGGACAAAATGGGGGATAAGTTTGCAAACCTTCCATTCACTATTAACTTGGAAAGTCAAATTAATGAAGAGGGGGACACTTTGATTGATTTGATTGAGAACAAGGATTCAATGAGACCTGATGAAGTTTTTAACACAACAACTCAATTAAAGGATGGATTAATTAATATTATGAATATCCTTGATGAACGTGAAAAACAAATTGTTGAGGATTATTACGGTATATCAGGTACCCCAAGAACACTTGAAGATATTGGTTCTGACTTTAATTTAACCAAAGAAAGAGTTAGACAGATTAAAGAAAAAGCATTACGTAAACTTCGTAATGAGAGCTCTACGTTGTTCGATTATATGTAATCTACTATTTATTGTTTATAAATTAGATTTAAATTAATAAAAAAACAATTATGGAAAAGATTCAAAAGTACTTACCACTCGCAACTTTTATTTTGATATTATTCATATTTTTAAAGGGATGCGGGACATCAACACAGGTAAAATCAACGGAGAAAAAAGTTGAGACATTAACCAATAAAGTTGATTCGTTGTCAACAATGGTTGTTAAGAAAGATGAAATGATTACCATCTTACAAAACACAACAATGTGGCAAACCCTAATCATTGAAGAATTATCTGATAAGGACCATATGCCGATAAACCACTACAGAAGTGAATCGGGTAAATGAAAAATTGGATAAGTAGAAATTTAAAGAACATAATCGCAATTGCGTTTATTATTCCAATCCTTTTAGTTGCAGGTGTTTCAATATCACACGTGACTGAATTTTACGGATTGTCAAATCCGATGAGTTGGGCAATTTATTTGTCCGTGGCTATTGAAATTGCGGCGTTATCAGCACTCGCAGCGGTGTCAGTAAGAATGGGAAGGTTTGTATACCTCCCATTTTTCGTTGTTACCCTAATTCAAATGATTGGTAATATCTTCTTCTCATTTAGTTATATTGATGAGTCAGGACAAACATTCCAAGATTGGGTAGCAATGGTTGGAGGATTATTTGAAAGTATGGGGGTTGAAAAAACTGATTTTAACACTCATAAAACAATTATCGCATTTTTCTCAGGGGGATTACTTCCAATCATTTCATTAACATTTGCACATATGTTGGTTATGTTTACTGAAAAGAATCAAGATACCGACCAAGTACCGACTAAGTACCAACCAAGTACCGACCAAGAATTAACGACTGAGGAGGCTCGTAGATTAATGGACGAGAAAATTAAACAGGAAGAGGAAATAAAATATAAACCTACAACTGAGGATTTAGAAAAACTTGAAGAGATTGTTAAAGTTAAGTATAACGAACCTGAAACACCCTATCAACCAACAGAAGAAAATTTAGAAGAACTACAAAAAATTTTAGACCAATATCAAAATTATGTTGTAGAAACTACACCTATTGAAACAGTTGAGGAAGAAATAAAACCTGAAGTTTTAACTGAAGAACCATTGGTTGAGGAGGTTAAAAACGATGAACCTAAATACAGGTCATTAATATATGTCAAACCAAACTCTAAAAATTGAGAAATATGGTGACTTTAAATCAATTGGAACATCAACAAAGAAGTCAATCATTCTTTGTGCGACAAATCGAGACGTTACCAATTATGTTATTTCTTTAAAATACCGATATCTCAAGGAATATTCGAGAATTCCACACTATATTATAACTAAAACCGGCACAGTATTACAACTTTTAAATGATACTGATGTCGGTTATTTTTTTCAGAATCCTGAAATTGATAATCACAATATTATTGTTTGTTTAGAAAATTTAGGGTGGTTTGAAAAAGAATCTCAACTTAGTGGGTTTAAAGATTGTTATGGTAATATTTATAAGGAAGTAGAAATCTTTGAAAGGAAATGGCGAGATAAGTTATTATGGGATGTTTTCACGGAACAACAGACTGAAATGACTTACCAACTATTGAATAAGATTTGTACTGAAAACAATATAAAAAAAAATTTTATAGGACATAATACTAAAGTAAAAGGGTTTAATAAGTTTGAGGGGGTATTAATTAGAAGTAATATTAATCAAAAATACTTGGACCTTAATCCTTCTTTTGATTATGACTATATAACAAAACAATTTCAAAACGATGAATCAATACGACCAAATTAAAGAACAACTTAAGAAAGTTAGACAAGCTCTTTATGAGAGTAAAAACGCTGCTCAAGTCCAAGAAATTAAAGACCTTTATTTAATTAATGAAGATTACGAATCGACTGGTAACATTACTAAAAGATATGATGTTGCTAAAACAGTTGAAGATGATATTGAAGATAGTGATATTAAAAAAGATGAATTTGAACAATCTTATAGAATATCAGGGGGTATTTTAATTATTCACGGTAATAAAAAATCTGACACTGAATTAACAAGTGATGAAAAGACAATTTTCCAAGAAACTATGGATGAATTTGTTAGTGAAGTATCTGACTTGACAAATTTTGGACCGGTACAAATCTATTCAAATAATGTTGAATGGTCAGGTAAAATTGTAGATTTTGATTTAACTTTTAAATTCCGTATCGGAGAAAGTAACGGTATCTATATTAGTGGAGATGTCATCCAAGTAGATGAGAATTTTTTGGATACTATAAATAAATTACAGACTTATTATCAAAAGTTCAAATCAAAATGGGCTAAAGTAATTGCGTCAAGAAAGAAAACTACTGTTTCAAAATAATAGACTATGGCACTAACTCAAGCGGAAAAAAAAGAAATGGAAATGATTGCTAAAAAAGAAATTAAAGATTTCTTTAATTCTAGCACATTAAAACAATACGAAGATAAAATATTAGAAATGGTCGCTAAGGAACTTAAAAGGGGTAAATTAGAAGTCGAAACTAAAGATATTGTTATCAGAGTATTCAGAGAATTCTATCAACTAATGTGGACCCAAAGGTCAATGTGGGAACCAAGATTAAAAAATGCGTAATAATGGAAAACAAAATCACTAGAAATTTTAAAGATTCTATAACATCTGAGTTTGCAAAAGCTGCGGCACAGAATCCCGAACTGGCAGGACCTGAAGGAGTTAAAGAGAAAATGGCTTTAGTTAATTCTTTAAACGAGAAAGATAATGATGAAATCATTAGACGTTCAGTTAAAAAAGGGATTACCAATAAGTTGGTAGGTAAAAACAAAATGAAAAAACCAATTGGTAAGATGGTATCAGTTAAGGGTGAAACTGAGGAAGCTACAGGTTCAGGTGGTGCTGGAGGATTTGAGTCACCATTATTTTCAGAACCAAAAAGATTAGATAGTATGTTTAAAGATGAACAACCTAAAACAAAAGTTAAAGGTGGGTTTGTTTATGAAAATGAAGAGGTAAAAGAAAAATGGTCTGAAAAATACAAAAAAAGTATTAATTGTGACAATCCAAAAGGGTTCAGTCAAAAGGCTCATTGTCAAGGTAAAAAGAAAAAAATTGAGGCTACTGAGGCGACAGGTGCGGGTTCAGCTGGGTCATATGAGAGTCCTGCGTTTGGGGCTAAATCAATGAAACCAAAAGATTGGAGAGGAAAATCAAAAACACAAATACCTGGAGGTCAATTTGTGGAAGTTAAAGAGAAATGTAAGAAGTTCCCATACTGTAATCAGGGGGATATTAATGCATTGAACTTAACTGAAAATCCATTAGTTAAAAAAATAATTAAAAATTTATCTAAAGAATATAATCTTAATGAATCCTCAATTAAAAAAATGTTGATTAAGGAATTGATGAAATAAAGAAACCATAGTATTTATATAGTATGAATAAAAATCCGTTAATAGAAAAACTTTTAAGTGAGTCGATTGATGAAAAAATCAATCAACTAACCTCTAAATTAGAGGATAAAGTTAATATTATGGAAATTGATGCTCACGATTTAGAATATGAGGAATCATACGAATTAGACAATCCTAAAGGAAAACCTCGAAGAGTAATTTTTAAAGGTAGAGGAAGAAAGGGTAGAGGTGATACTGCGACACAAACTTATCATTTTGAAGATGATAAAGGACACGATTTTATGTTATCAGGAAATGGTGTTAAATCTAAAATTAAAAAAACAGATAGTGATATGAAAAAAGAAAATGAAGAGTTTACTGAAGGTAATGCTTTCACAAAAAAGTTGAAAGACACTCAAAAAGGTGGTAAATTTAAAATTGGTGATAAAACTTATACTGACAAATCAGAGTTGGAAGAAAAACTTTATGGTGGTCAAAAAAAATTAGATAAAAATAACAACGGAAAGATTGACGCTGAGGATTTTAAAATGTTAAAGAAAGGTAAAAAAACTGAAACTGATGAACAATGGCAAGCATTGGCAGAACCAGCAATTGCTGCGGCAACAACTTGGGCATTAGATAAGTTCGCTGAAAATAACGAAGGGGTTGAAATGGATTACAAAACTCCAATGGAAGAAGAAATGGGAGGAATGGAAGATTCTCACCCAAGATTTGGTAAGATGAATTTTTCAAAAATGAGTAAAGACAATATCTTAAATCTTTTAACCAAGAGACTTAAAGATGATGAAGAAGAAGAAGAAGAAGAAGAAGAAGATGAGTTTAGCAATTCTGAAGAAAGACTTGAAGAAGCGAAAAAGTTCATTCAAAATGCAATGAATAAAGTTGAAAAAAAGAATGTTAAAAACGAATCTGTAACATATAGATTAAAATTAACTGAAGATACTCAGATTGATATGGATGAGAATGAATTAGTTGATTTTATTGAGGAATTAGTGATTGAAGCTAAAAATAATGATAAGTTATCAGGAACACCAAAAGGTATGGCTGAGTACAAAAGAGTTTCTAAAATTGAAAAGAAACAAAATAACGATGCTATGGGAGAGGTTAAAAAGAAAATGAGAGACTATCTTAAAGATGGTTCTAAAGGTCAGTTTGAAATGAACCCAAAACATTTTCCAAAGGGTAATGGAGAACTTGCTAAAATGGATAAAAAGGCTTACGTTCCATCTGACGCAGTTCAAGACTATACTGATAATTTTACTGCGGCGGCATTAGAAAATATAGATTATGACGGAATAAATCCTGATGAAGATTGGGTGTCTGATAACGTTAAAGGGTCGTCAAGAACTGGAAATAATCCTGAATGGGCAAATGCAGTTGAGACACCTGTTAATACTAAACGTGATAAAATCAGAAAAGATAACTTGTTGGCGAAACTTAAGAGAAAGGCTTATAATAAATCTGCACAACCTGTAGTTAGTGATAAAACAGGTCAAGACGCTGGTGACAAAATTATGCTGAAATTGGAATCAAAAACTGTTAATGAAAAAGAACAAAACGGACTTATTATGGAAGAGTTTAGTAAAATTATGCATCTTATGAACTACAGTAAAAAAACTCAATAAGATTCACCATTTATAAATTATTATTATATTCTCCATAGTATCCCTATGGAGAATTTTTTTAACTACATATCCAAACCAATCACTGAAGAAGAATATGAACTGTGGTTTCTGTCTAATAATATTATCACAGAAAGATTACAGGTATTCCAAGATTTTGTAATCTCATTAGTCCTAATGATTAGTGACACTTATCTGGGAGATAAGTCGGATTCAAGAGAAACCGACATATCATTATCATATGATGATAATTTAAATCATTTTAATTGGTGTTGGGAGAAAATCATCAAGAACTCGTCAAAAGAAAATGTACTAATTGAGATTAATGGTGAACATAAAGACTTCATCCAAGATTTTTTATTTGAGATATTTTACAATCAGAAAAGTACTATGGTGAGAGATTCTGTAGTTAAGTTTTTTACTGATGTATTTTATTTAGAGGGGACCACTACTAAGTCTGATTTGGATTTAATTACAACAATTTACAAAACATTTAATAAGAATACTGAATTTAGATTTACATAATCATAAACTTTAATATTTTTTAAAAAAATAAACAATTATGGAAACTATTGAAAAAATTAAACAACTGACAGAAACTCTATCTGCAGACGTTGCAAAATTCTACGGAGGAAACAACAGTGCTGGAACAAGAGCAAGAAAAACTTCACAAGAGTTAAAATCATTATTACAAGGACTAAGAGGTGAAATCTTAGACAAAAGAAAAGAAGAAAAATAATAATGGATTTAACTTCCCTGTATAAATTCTTTTGGGTATTTTCAATATTGTACAGTGGTGCTTTTCTTTTGAAATTTATTACTTTAATTTTCAAAACGGTACCTGAAAAAATACAATTAAACTTTTGGGAAAGAATTTTTTTATACATTAATATTTCCTATTTTATAACTTATATAATATCCTGAATATGAAGATGTTTGACTTTTTAAATAAGATTGGTGAGTACTTTTCTCAAATTAGAAGACTTGAGACGTACTTGGTATTTGACTTACTATTCCCTAATAGTTGGAAAATACCCAAAAGATTTGTACAAGAAGATAAATTTTTAAACAATGGTGAAACTGAAGACGGTAAATTGGCTCTTTCATTTATCTGTGATTTTACCTCTAAAGACGTAGAACAAATTTATGAGAACATTATTGGAATCATAAATTTTAATTTGGAAAGAGAAGAAAAAGAACGATTGTTTGACCAAAAAGTTAATGAACTTAAAACATTGTTTGATTCACAAAAATTAGACTCGTTAAAAGAGTTAAAATTTGATATTAACCAACAAACCGAAATACCAAATGAGCCAAAGAAGAAATCTAACCGAGTTAAATCTACTGAAGAAATCACAACAGAAGAGTGAACAGGAGATTGAGGATTATAAAAAACAATTAATCTCAGAAATTAAACAATGGAAGAAAGATGACATTGTTAAAACTGAAAAAACATCATTATGGAAGAGAATCAAGACAATATTGGGTTTGTAGAAAAGATGGCATTAATTGCTGACGCTTGTGAGAATTTAATACCGGCTAATGCTCATATCTTGTTTCAGTTAAATGATAACGATTACAACAAAGTTTGTGAGATGGTTAACTTTAAACAACAAGAATCTGAACTAAAAGTGGATGTTGGAACCACTTCATTTATATTTATTCGCGAGGGTAAGTTGTAGACTTTCTATACAACATCTGTTTATCAAAACCGTAATTTTCTAACAAATTGTACAAATATTTCTTTTGTTCAATTGAAACCTCAGGAGTCATAATATAAGCTCTTTTTTGTTCCTGACTTAACAATTCAAAAAGTCTTTCACAATCAAATTCGTTCTTTAATGAGAACAATTTAATGTTTTCGTCATTTTGAACAATGATTTTGTTGTTTAATTTTGACACCATCTTTAAATTGTTTTTTTCGGATAAAAGAGTCATCAACTCATTATAGGATATCTTTTGATTTTTACCTACATCAAATATTAATTCTTCATTGTGATAATCTGACACTTTAATTATTGTGAATTCATTTGAACTGATAGATATATTTCTACCAAACTTGTCAATAAAGTTAAACTTATTGTCATATGTTATATCATCGGATATTAAACCAACCTTATAATTACATTTTTTACCATTTTCATATTCCTTATAAAACTTGATTTTAGAGTTTTCTTCAATTAAATTATTGTAAAAGTTTAGGGCTCGTTCTTTAGTAACGAAACTATTAACAACTTTTCTTTTTTTGTTATTTTTAAAGATTATGACACTGAACTTTTTTTCACTCATAAATAAAAAATACGATTTATTTATAAATATTGAATAAAGATTATGGAAAATTATTATGATATTTTGGGGGTTTCTGAAACCTCAACTCAAGACGAAATAAAGAAGGCTTATAGAAAGAAAGCGATTGAACATCATCCTGATAAAGGTGGTGACGAGAATACGTTTAAGAAAATTTCAGAAGCGTATGACACAATAGGTGATGATGGTAAACGTCAACAATACGACTCACAAAGGAGAGACCCTTTTGGAGGTGGAGGATTTAACCCATTCGGAGATATGTTTGGTGATATGTTTGCCAATATGAATGGAGGGGTTAGAAAAAATCCTGATAAAATGATGGATTTAAATATAGGGGTGGTTGAGGCTTACACAGGAGGTCGTAAATCGATTAACTATATGAGGAATGATAAATGTGACGTTTGTGCCGGAACAGGTGGAGATAGACAGAACTGTGGGACTTGTGGAGGACAAGGATTCTTTGTACAGAGAGCAGGAAACGGATTCTTCCAAACCATCCAAAGAGTAACTTGTAATAGTTGTCACGGGAAAGGTTATACATACACCAAAGTATGTTATTCTTGTCACGGAGAACAGACATCAATTAAGATGGTTAATTTAGATGTTGAGTTACCTAGAGGTGTTGACGATGGAACATTCTTTAAGTCTAAAGGTGGTGGAGATTATAACAATGGAAGTTATGCTGACATATTATTTAAAGTTGAAATTAAACCCGAAAACAACTTTGAGAAAATGGGTAGTGATTTAATTTATAATTATGATTTAACTATTGATGATTTACAAAATGAAAAATTAATAGTACCACATCCTGATGGTGACTTGTCAATTAATTTCCCTGATGAGATAGAAACAAAAAAACCTTTACGTGTTAAAGGTAAAGGTTTTTATCCAAATGGTAGTGATTTGTATTTGAAATTTAACTTCAAATATCAAAAATCAAAATAGTGAAATAATCCATTTTCCGAAACTGTAACATCCAAAAAAGAATATTACAACTCCTAAAAGTTGAAGAATAAACAACCAAGGATTAATTTTCGCGATTTGTTTGCAGGTTTTACAAGATTTTTCTTTCATAAGAATATATTATAAAAAATATCATATTTTGTAAACAGTTATTACTTTTTAAAAAACTTGATATTTATCTAATAAATAGAAAAATATGCCAGTTTTAACCGCAAATACCGAAGTCAAACTTTGTATAGAATGTTCAGGAAATACTACAACTGTTATTCCCCCACACCCAACATACAGTGGTACACAAAGTGGTACCACCGTGTTACAAGCAAATCTTATTTTAGTGGGTAGTCAAAACGGATATAACTCTTAATCGTCAATCTCTGTAAGATACATCCAAGCGTAATCGTTATATTCTATGGCGATGAATATATAACCTTGAGTCTCTGATGGACCCATATGAAAATTACAGTTTGAACCATTCAAATCTAACATTCTGTAACTTATATATGAATCTTCATCACTTGTTTTAGCAACTACACGATAAACTTGTAGTTCTTGACTAAAGATAGTTACTTTGTCGTCTTCAAGTTTAATTAGGATGTCTACCGATGTTGGTGAACCGTTCCATACGATTTCTTGATTTGTGTCTCTGTAACCTGTGTAAAGTTCAACGGCTCTTGCAAAACCTACTTCTTGAGAGAATGATAATAGTGTTGAGAACACTAAAAAGAGTGATAAGATAAATTTTTTCATTGTGTTGTTTAATTTTTTACAAATATAGTAAGAAATATCTAATTAAAAATAAATTTGATTGATAAAATGTAATCTGTTTGGTATTTTATATTTCATACCAAGAGTTACTTGGTCTAAATTTCATTAACCACCAATTTGCATCTGTTGGACTTTGATAGTAAATATGACCTACTACTCTTACCACACCGGATGTTGGTACGGTTACAGTCATAATACCGTTAGTCCCACTAACATATACTGGTAGTCCGTGGTCCGCTCCAGTTATATACGCTCCTTGACTGTTATCATCACTTACCCCTATATCACCTTCAATTAGTACTTGACTATTAGATTGACTTATACATATACCTAACATTTTAGTAGATACAATTGGTAAGTTTTTTAAAGGTTTCCAAGTTCCATCAGTGTCTAAGTATATTAAACTATAATCGGTAGTTCCAGCTTGTATTGTTGCTTCGATTATTTGACCTGATGGTGTTACGTTATTAGTTACACTTCTTTGAACTGTTTCAGGTATAACATATCGAGGATAAAGTTGACTACTAATAGTTTCATCGTTAGAGTATTCTAAAGCAACGTAGTTAGGTGATGATAATATTTTATTTTCCCAATCTATACTCGCAACCGCACCCGAATCATACAATATTTTGTTTTCCCAATCTACAGTCGTATCATTTGCGATACTATTCAATACACCTGTTGACCAATCAACTCTTGCGGTCCCATTAACATCAAATAAATTTGGTTTGTTGGTAATAGTACTAATACCACCATATGTTCCTGATACTATTAATGTTGTTGCCGATATTGTATTTGCGGTTAAACTACCTTGAAGTAATGTGTCTCCACTGACTTGTAATTTTTGACCTGAATCGGTTGTTTTACCAATAAGTACATTTCCTCCAAAATAAGTTTTACCAGAGTTTACATACAGTGAATATTTATTAGTGAATGTAACATTTTGACCTGCAATAGGTTCCCCATCTATATATACATTATATGCGTTTGTATATGTTGTTGCAAATATATTTACTCTTAATGAAGAAACTGCAAAACTATTAAAAGATACCTCAGTTTGACCAGTGAGACTACCTGTCATTAAAATATCTTTGGATATTACTGCTAATTGTATACCTGTTTTATTAGGTAATAATGAACCAATACTTACTGCCGCCGCCCCTACCGTTAATGTAGAATATTGTGAACTTGAAATCTGTGTAGTTCCGATTGATACGATACCTAAATCATTAAAACTTATCGCTCTTCTACCACTCCTTGCTTCTAAAAACCCACCTCTCAATGTTTGTATATTTGAACCTCCAAGTATTGCAATACCAACAGGAACACCCGCATCAGTTTGTTGCATACCAACTTCAATACTTGCTTCCAATTGATATGGTGCTTGGTAACCATAAAAAGTGGCAATTCTACCCGAAGATGTTAATCCCTTAAATACTGTTAACTCAGAGTTAACCCTTGCGGTACCATTAACGTCAAGTTTAAAACCCGCATCTGTGGTGGTACCAATCATTACGTTACCCGTATTTGTTCTACCATAAATGGTATTACCAATATTAATCTGAAAACTTGTTGCGGATAAAGGAGTTGCATTATGGCCTATAATGATTGCGTCATTGTAACTACTTGTAG
>Ga0315904_10002003_pt1 | contig 31951 bp, 24 predicted proteins | sample LakEriMetagenome_6_FD_203529 | JGI IMG/M metagenome (GOLD analysis project Ga0315904, IMG submission 203529) | Freshwater fungal communities from buoy surface, Lake Erie, Ohio, United States - Buoy 12 MA120 | ecosystem: Environmental > Aquatic > Freshwater > Lake | place: USA: Lake Erie, Ohio...
TTTCTAGCCCAATCACCCTTAATAGATGTCAAGGTAGTTGTCAATTTTATCATGCGAATTGATCATGCTTTGCCCGAGCGACAAGGGGCATGTCGCCGTCGGCCGGGGGAGGTCTTCAGCGTGCCGGGTTCTGCGGAACCCCGCTTCCGCCCACAGCAGCCCGCTCGCCATCCAGCGCGGTATCATGTCCTCCTTCTCGTTCCAGCGCTTCACATTGCCCGTGGCTTCCCGCCAGTTGCGCAGCATATTCTCAATCAGATTGGTGCTCAGAGAACTCACATTGAGCGTTACCGTCCCCACCCTCACCTCCCAATCTCGAACCACTCCTTCGCCGTCTCCTCCGTGGTCAGTTCCCGGTAGTGGCGGAAGATGATGGCGGGGGAATTGCCGGCTTCGAGGGCGACCTGATCGGCGCTTTTCACGATGGCGATGCGGTAGGAAATGAAGGAGTGGCGCAGCACGTTCCGCGGCCACGGGATGCCGAGGGACTTGGCGAGTGCGGTGATTTCCTTGTGCTGGGTGCAGGAAGGAACGACCCGGCAGCGGCGGGGCAGCGGAGCGAGCCACGATGCGAGATTGTCCGTGATCGGGACGACACGGCGGGAGGCCGTTTTCGCCTGTCCGGCCCTTACTTCGATGATGCGGCGGTCGAGGTCCACGGCGGACCAGTCGAGCCGTGCGATTTCGGCGCTCCGGATCCCTGCGAAGGCGCTGATCGCAAGGAGCGGGATGAGGTGCTCTGGAGCGGCGTGGATGATCTGGGAGAACTCGTCGGGTGTGAAGATCCCGATGTCGGAATCAGGCACCTTCACCTTCCGCAGCTGACTGGAGGCGGTGGGGCGTCCTTCGGGCAGGTAGTTCTGTTCGAGGGCGAATGAGAAGAGAATGTTCACGGTGACGAGCATGGAATTCCGCGACATGGGGGACACCTTGAGGCTGCGGAGCCACGCATCGATGTCGGCTGAGGTCACGTCGAGGATCGGGCCGGGACAGGCAGCGGCAAAGCGCCGGAGGACCGAGCCAAGCTGGACGAGGTGGCGGCGGCCCGAGCCGTCCTGTTTGCGGGAGGCGACCAGTTGCTCGACCACCTCGGGCACGGTGGCGCGGCGGACGACTGAGCCGAAGTGCTTCGCGTACTGGGTGGCCATGGCGGCGAGCGATTCCGTGCCCGCCAGTTCGCGTGCGCGGAGGTAGTCTTCCATGGCGGGGACGAGCGGGAGACCGGCTTTGTCCGCGAGGTCGCGTGCGGCGATGAAGGCATCCCTCTCGTGCGGCTTGAGGTCGGTGAGGTACTGCATGCCCGCCTGAATCTGCCGCGCTACGACCAGCGCTTCCTTCTTCGCCGCCTCGATGGTGCGGAACACCTGGCGCATGCGCTTGCCGTCGCGGTACCACGAGATGGCGAAGCGGGTGCGCGTGCCGGAAGTGATCCGGTAGATGGGGACTGAGGCGGAACCATGCCTCACGGTGGCCGCGGGGCCGGCACTCTGTTTGCGGACCTTGGGTGAGGTGGGCGAATCGGATGCACCGGTGAGCAATTCGACTGTGCATCGCACAGACGTACCGGAATCGGGCGGGGCGGGATCGTTCATGATCCGGACGCCCGTGTCGAATCCGGCGGGTCCGGGAGAGCGGCGGGGGGAGGAGACGCAGAGGGTCGGGTGAGCGGCAACACGTTGATGCTTCATGGGTTCCGTAGGTTTCAGGCGGAAGGGAAACCGGAAGATGGCATCCGAAGCCGCGGACGGGAAACCGTTTGGACACCATTTTCCCCGAGGCCGGGAACGGGGTGCCGGGAGGCAGGTCAGAGCGGGAAGCGGGCGGATTTCCTAACAGGAAATGCCTTCGTGGCATTTTCGGGAACACAGTTTGTCACCAATTTGTCACCACGGGCATTTGTCAGGGTGGAAAACGGGGCGTTTTGAGCCAATTTTCTACCGCATAACCTTATGAATGAGAGGCGGTTATGCGATGGTGCGCGGAGAGGGATTCGAACCCCCGACCAACTGTGTGTAAGGCAGTTGGTTGGCCGCAGAGATATGGTGCGGCTGGGATTTCCCTGGGCGGCGGGTGGTTTTTCCCGGGAGGCTTTGGGTGGGGTGCGATTGAGGGGGGCGGCCTTCTCGTTTGTTGTGCCTTGGCATGTGGTCGGATTCCGGGACATGCGACCAGATGGTGGTCTGCGGTAGGCACTTATGGTTGCTGGGGGTCTGGTGGGGGGAGTTCGCCATCGGCGATGCGGAGGAGGGTATCGCGGAATTCGGGATCCTTTTCGTAGAGCATCTGGTAGATGGCGTGGCGGAGGGGAGTTTCCTCGAGTTGGTCGAGTTGGTTGGGGATTTGGGCTTTGAATTCGTCAGGAGCGGCGTCGTACCATCGTTCGCAGACATCGGCGACGGTGGAACTGCGGAGGGAGGGGTCGGAGAGGCTGGTGGCCCAGAGGAGGGCGTCGGTGGGGGCGAGGGGTGCGGCGGCGAGGCTGAAGAGGGCGATGGCGCTTTCCTTGGCTGGGCCGTCCGAGAGGTTATTGAGCCAGCGGGAGACGGCTCCTGGGTTTGATTCGGTCCAGTGGTGGACGACCGAGCCGGCAGCGGCGACGAGAGAGGGGTCGTTGGCCGGGGAGAGGGAAGAGAGCCATGCGGCGGCGGCGGCTGGGTTGGAGCGGGCCCATGAATCGGCGGCCGAGGTGATGGCTGGGGCGCGGTCCGGGCTGGGGAGAGCGGCGGCCCATGTGGCGGCGCTGGTGGGGTCGCTGGTGGCCCATGTGGTGGCGATGGCTGCGCGGGCGGCGGTGCGGTCGGTGGGATTGGGGAGGGAGGCGGCCCATGAGGCGGCTTTGGCTGGGTTGGAGGTGGCCCATGCGCCGGCGAAGACCGAGGCGGATTCCGGGTTGAGGAGGTTGCTGGTGGGGAGCCATGCGGCGGCCTCGTCTGGATTGAGTCTGGTCCATGCGAGGAGGAGTTCGCTGGTGGCGTCCGAGCGGAAGTCGCCTGCGGGGAGGGCCTGGGTCCATGCGGAGGCGTCGGCTGGGCTGGCGGAGAGCCATTCTGCGAGGAGCGGGGCGATGGCGGCGAGGCGGTCGTCGCCGGTGAGTGTGCCCATGGCTTCGTTGATGAGGCTGCGGAGGACGGGGGAAGGCCGTGGCGATCCGGGGATAGTTTCCGTGGGGGGAGTGCGGAGTGGCGGGCCGGATCCGGTTGGGTCCGGAGCCATGGGGTTGGTTCCTGTGGCCGGGGCCGCGGTGGTTCCCTTGGCAAGCGGCTCGGGCGAGCGGCGTGGCTGGGAAGGGGGGACGCGATTGAGGGCGAAGAGAACGGCGGCGACCGCGAGGAGGGCGGACAGGGGGATCCCGGCGACCCGGCGTCGGATCACGTGAGGGAGCTTCATGGAGGCGAGGGCGCTGGGGGGCTGGGGTCAGCTGCCCTTGCGGAAGCGGCGGCCGACGATGTCGCCTTCGCCGCGGTAGATATCGACGGCGCGGATGTAGATGCGGCGGCCGTACGAGCCATTGATTTTGACTTCGAAGAAGAAGGTGGTTTCAGCGGCGTTGGGGAGGGCGAGGGTAGCCTTGCGCCATTTGGTATCGCCTTCGAACTGCCAGAGGACTTCGCGGACGCCTGCGGTGGTGGCGGTGCCGCCGGTGCCGCCTGTACCTGAGCCGGAGTCCTTGGCGGTGCCGCTGATGATGCCCTTGCCTCCGGGGATGGCTGCTGGGGTGGTGAGGGTGACGACCGGGCCGACGTCTGTGGTATTGGCGATGGGAGGATTGATGATCTGGGCCGAGGCTGTGGTGGCGGCGGCGGCGACGATGGCGAGCGAGGCGGAAAGTTTCATGGGAAGGGCGGGTGAGGAGTGGAGATAGAGGAGAGAGGCTGGGAAAAGACTTCCGTGGTGGGAAGGTATCGGACTGAGTATCGTTCAATCTTTCCGGAATGCAAACAGGCGGAACGGGGTGCACCGTTCCGCCTGCGCGGGAGGGAATGGATATTCCCGGGAGGGATTACTTGGCTGGCGGGAGGATGACGGAGTCGATCACGTGGATGACGCCGTTGCTGCCGACGATGTCGGTTTTGACGACCTTGGCACCGGCGATGGTGACGCCGCCTTCCGTGGCGATCTTGGCCGAAGCTCCGTTGACCGTCTTCACGTCACCGGCCTTGACGTCCTTGGCGAGGACTTTGCCGGCGACGACGTGGTAGGTGAGGATACCGGCGAGCTTTGCTTTGTTCTCGGGTTTGAGGAGTTCTTCGACGGTGCCTTTCGGGAGCTTGGCGAAGGCGTCGTTGGTGGGGGCGAAGACCGTGAATGGGCCTTTGCCCGAGAGGGTTTCGGCGAGTCCGGCGGCCTTCACGGCGGCGACGAGCGTGGAGAAGTCCTTATTGCCGGCGGCGATTTCGACCACGGTCTGGGTGGCGGCCTTGTCTTCGGCGGTCGAGGTGATTGGGGCGAAGCTGAAGCCTGCGGCGATGGCGGAGAGGAGGAGGAATTTTTTCATGGTATGCTTTTGGTATTATTTGTTAGGCTATTTTGTGTCTACGCTTATGGTCCACCCGATTTTCAGGCGGGCGGAAGCGGTGAAGCAACGGTGGGGGGGCAGGAGTGGTTGCGTGGGATGCGTGTTATATGAAAACTATTCCCTGCATCCGGTTTCCGGTGTTTATCGTTGGCGGGGTCCTGGGCGTCCGCGGGTGCGGTGGTGGGGGCTGGTGCGGCCCTTGACGGCGAGGGAAGCGGGGTGAGGGTGTGGGTGATGACAAGTCGATGGAGACTGCTGGTGATGGTAGTGGGGGTGAGCGGGGCAGGGGCGCAGGCCTCTGGTCCGGTGCTGCCTGCACTTGGTTTTGAGGAATTTGCGGGCGGCACGGGAGGGTCGGTGCAGGAAATTGTGGAAAGCGAGCTGAAGCGGTCCGGCCGGTTCCGTTTGGGTGGTGGGTCGGCGCAGTGGGTGGTGCGGGCGTATTCGTCTGCGGGCCGGATTACCGGGGCGCTGCTTTCGGCTGACGGGAAGGTGGCGTTCAACCATCAGTATGAACAGCTGGATCTGCGGGACAATGCGCATGCGTTTGCGGACGACATTGTGGCGGCGGTGACGGGGGAACCCGGGATTGCGCTGAGCCGGATTGCCTTTGTGAGTGACCGTGGCGGGGTGCGGGAAGTGTATGTTTGTGACAGTGATGGGCAGCGGATTGAGCAGGTTACGAGAGACGGCGGGGTTTGTGCGGCTCCGTCGCTTAGTCCCGGGGCGGTATTTCTTTCGTACACGGGTTATGCGTCAGGGTTTGCGGATGTGTGGGTGGTGGATTTGTCAGAGGGGCAGCGGAGGAAAGTGATCAGTGCGCCTGGGACGAACAGCGGGGCTGTTTTTTCGCCTGATGGGACGAGGCTGGCCTTGACGATGAGTCACGGGGGGAATCCTGACATCTGTGTGGCGCTGCCTGGGGGTGGAACGTACAGCCGGGTGGTGGCATCGCGGGCTGTGGAGAGTTCGCCCTCGTGGGCACCGGGCGGGCAGCATCTGGTATTTGTGTCCGATGCGACCGGGCAGCCGCAGTTGTATGTCTGTTCGCGGCGCAAGGGCGAGCCTGAGCGGCTGGCGACTGGGTGGGCGAAGTGCACGGGGCCTGACTGGTCGCCGGATGGTCAGCGCATTGCATTTACGGGGTGGCGGGGTGACCGGCGCAGTGTGGTCATTTATGATATGGAGACGGCGGTGGTGAAGGAAGTGCTGGGTGGGGCTGAGGATCCGTCGTGGGCACCGGATGGTCGGCATCTGGTGGCCGTGCAGGGTGGGCAGAACCTTGTCAGTCTGAACACCGCGACGGGTGAGAAGACGCGCCTTGTGAGCGGGATGGGACGGTTGAGCGAGCCGTCGTGGTCGCGTTGAATCAGCTTGAAGCTTGTTGAAGAACCCGGGCTGGTGACGCGGCGGGGCGATTCCGGATGTGGGTGGGAAGTCCGTTCCGGGGCATTCCGTGAGGAAGCTCAGGGCGCGGATTCTCCGCTGGGAGGAGGTGTGGGGAGGTCGCGGAGGAGGACGCGGGAATTGCGGCCGCTGCGGAGGAGTTTTTCGCGGCGGGCTGGGGGGAGTCGGTCTGGGGAGACGGTTTGGTATCCGAGTTTCTGTTCGAAGAAATTGTAGGCCTGGGTACTGAGGGCGAAGACTGTGCGGAAGCCGAGTTCGGCGGCGCGGCGTTCGGCGAACTGGACGAGGGTGCGGCCGAAGCCCATGCCTTCGTGGCTTTTGCGGACGTAGAGGCAGCTGATTTCGGCCATGGCGTGGTCGGGCCATGGGTTGACGGCGACGACGCCGACGACGGTGCCATCGACTTCGATGACGTGGTAGCTATCGATGCTGGTGCGGATTTCCTGGCGGCTGCGGGCGACGAGTTCGTCGTCATCGACGGCGGTGCGGACCATGCGGACGATGGTATCGATATCGCTGCGGCGGGCAGGGCGGATCTGCTGGTAGGCGTCGCGGTAGACCATGGTGCCGACGCCTTCGAGGCTGAAGAGTTCGCCGAGGAGGGCGTCGTCGGTGCGGCCGTCGAGGAAGTGGACGCGCTGGACGCCGCCTTCGCAGGCGCGGGCGGCGTGGCGGAGGAGGAGGACCTGACTGCTTTCCGATTCGGCGGGCTGGCTGGATTTGGCGGACATGGCCTTGGCTTCTTCGACGGAGAGCTGGCGGATGCGTTGCCCGCTGGGGGATTCGACGACGCCTGCGCCGACGAAGAGGAGTTTGGCGGCCTGGAGGGCGACGGCGACTTCGACGGCGACGGCGGCTGAGTTCAGCCGCAGGGTACGGCCGGGGCGTTCGCCGCCGCTGGGAGGGACGAGAGGGATGATGCCCTGATCGATGAGGAGCTGGAGCATCTGGGTATCGATGCGGTCGATGGTGCCGGTGTAGCCGAGGTCGCGTCCGCGGATGACGCCGGCTGGGTGGACTGAGATGGCATTGGAGATGGCGGTGCGGAGGCCGACGCTGTTGAGGTGCTGGAGCATGACCGTGCTGAGACGGCTGATGGCGTCGATGGAGGCGTCGAGGGTGGCTTCGTCGGTGACGCCGGTGGCGTCTGGGCTGGTGAGGGGGATGCCGCGGCGGGTGGCGAGATTGAGGATCTGCTGACGGGCGCCGAAGGCGACGACGACGCGGATGCTGAGTGAGTGGAGGACAGCGAGGTCGAGGAGGACGTTCCCGAGGTTTTCGTGATCGATGAGAGCGCTGTCGATGAGCACGACGAAGGTTTGACCGCGGAACTGCGGGACGTAGCGGAGGATGCCGCGGATGTCGTCGTATTTCATGGCAGGGCTGAGAGGGGAGGCGAGTGTGGGGCTGGGGCTGGGAAAATCAACCCGGATTGGCGTGCGGGGCTGGTGGGGGCTGGTGGCGGTGGACAGCGGGTGAAAACGGGGGAAGGTGGGGAGGTATGTCCATGATGTCCTCGCAAGCCCGGTTGAGTCGCTGGATCGCACTGCTGGGGGTGACGATGGTGACCTTGTATCTTTCGTGGAAAGTGCTGGAGCCGTTTGTGGGGGTGCTGCTGCTTGGGGTGGCGCTGGCGGCGATATTCCGGCCGTGGCATCTGCGGTTTCTGCGATTCACGGGGAAGCCGGTAGTGGCGGCGGGTTTATCGACGGTTTTCACGATTGTTGTGCTGCTGGTGCCGATGGCATTTGTTTCGCTGACGCTGGTGAAGGAAGTGCCTGGGGCGATCCGGTCGCTGCAGAGCGGGGTGGAGAGGGTGCAGGCGAAGTGGGCGGCGCTGGAGGATGCGGATTCGTGGCTGGCGTCGGTGCGGCGGGACTGGCAGTTGGATGATGCGATGTCGCCTGAGAAGCTGAGGGAGTATGGAGGTGACATTTCCGGGGCGGTGGTGAAGAATGCGGTGAATGTGGTTGGTGGGGTGCTGGGGTTCTTTCTGAACTCTGTGTTTCTGGTATTTGTGCTGTTCTTTCTGTATCGTGACGGGGGGAAGCTGGGGGCGCGGTTTGTGGACTTGGTGCCATTGCCGCGGGATCAGACCCTGCAGTTGGCGGGGCGGACCGAGGAAGTGCTGCATGCCTGTGTGTATGGGGTGATCATGGTGGCGAGCGTGCAGGGATTTCTTGGTGGGGTGACCTTCTGGGCGCTGGGTTTGCCGTCGCCTGTGACGTGGGGTGTGGTCATGACCCTGCTGTGCACGCTGCCGATTGTGGGGGCGTGGCTGGTGTGGCTGCCGGCTGCGCTGGGGCTGGCGATTCAGGGTGACTACATGCGGGCGGCCATCCTTGTGGTGGTCGGGCAGTTTGTGATCAGCAGCATTGATGGGTTTCTGCGACCTGTGCTGGTGGGGCAGCGAGCCAAGCTGCATGAGCTGGTGATTTTCTTCGCGGTGCTGGGGGGCCTGCGGTATTTTGGCCTGCTGGGGATTCTGCTGGGGCCGGTGATCATGTCACTGGCGTACGGCCTGCTTGGGGTCCTGTGGAAGGCGCAGCAGGTTGATGACCGGGTTGGCGAAGTGGTCTGAGAGGTCTGAGATCTGCGGTCATTCTGCGGCTGCGAGCATTTCCGGCGTGGCGGGAGATGCGCTGCGGATGGCGAGGGTACCGGCGAGTGATTCCATGAAGAGGATGAGTTCGCCGATGGCCTGCTGCTGGGCTGGGGTGAGGGAATCCTGGGAACCGACGAGGCAGATGGTGAGTTCGCTGTTCTGGGGATCGGTGAGCCAGCGTTGCGTGGTTTCGATGGTGCCGTCCGGGGAGCGGTGGCCATTGCCGATGACGAAGTGCCATGGGGCACCGTCGCTGGTATCCCGGCAGCGCGACTGGAAATCGTCGAACTGGGCGGCATTGCCGCGGTGGGTGCCTGAGAAGCGGATGGCGATGGAAGCGAGAGGAGCGGGCAGTCGGGAGGAGATGGCCGAGCGGAGATCGGGGGAGAGGAACTGCCAGCCGCTGCGGGTGGCGGCGTCTGCGGTGGCGAGTCGGGCGAAATCCGGCGTTGGGGCGGCGGTTGTCTGCGTGGTGGCGTTGGTGGCCAAGGAGGCTGGGTTGAGTTGGATATCCGGCTGGAACGATCCTGAGTGGGAAGCTGCGCGCAGTTGTTCCATGAGGCTGCTTTTGCGCTCGCCGGGCTCCATCTTCTGGCTGATGGTGACTGCGATGGCAGAAACCATGAAGAAACCGATCATGATCCGCACCTGCACGAGCGGGTCGTTCCAGCTGAATCTGGGCTTGGTGGTCGGGGCATGACCGCAGGAATCCGGGAAAGAGGGCGACGAAGCTACGGTATCCATAGGAATTCTGGAAAATACCTTAACAAGCACGAAATATCAAGTTCGTTAGCCCGTAAATCATTATGACTGATAAAGTTGCTCCCGTGGTTATTCTGACCGCATCTTTTGGAGAGGGGCACAATTCGGCGGCGCGGAATGTGGCGGCGGCGCTGGGGGAGTTGGGGGTTGGGGTGGAGGTGTATGATCCTGTGGGGTTGGCGTCACCGGTGCTAGCGGGGCTGGCGGCGAAGTTGTATGGGGAAGTGACGACGAAGTTTCCGGCTGGGTGGGAATGGTTTTTCGAGGTGACGCGAGGTGGGCCGTTTGGGCCGGTGTGGTGGGATCGGTTGGTGGGGGTGGGGTCGTGGCTGGAGGGGATGCTGCGGGAGCGGCGGCCTCGGGCGGTGGTTTCGACCTTTCCGTTGTATCCGCATTTTCTGGGGGAATTGGGGCGGCGGGTGGGGTGGTCTGGCGGTGTGTGGACGGTGGTGACGGATTCGCTGACGATTCATCCGGTGTGGATGAGTCTTGGGGTGACGGGGTGGTTTGTGACTGATGAATTTACGGCTGAGGTGCTGGCGTGTGCTGGGGTGGATGCTGGGCGTGTGGAGGTCAGTGGGTTTCCGGTGCCGCTGGTTTTTGGTGGGTTGGGGCGTGGGGAGGGGCGGGCAGCGGGTGGGTTGAGGGTATTGTATCTGGCGACGACGGGTCGGCGGCATGCGCGGGAGACGCTGGGGTCGTTGCTGAGGGAATTGCCTGGCGGGTCGGAATTGAGTGTGGTGATGGGGCGGTCTGGGGAGCGGTTGCGTGGGGAGTTGGGGCCGTTGGTGGAGAGGTTGGGTGGTCGTTTGCGGGTGGAGCTGCTGGGATGGTGCGGGGATATTCCTGAGAGGATGCGGTGGGCGGATGTGGTGGTGACGAAGGCCGGAGGGGCGACCGTGCATGAGTGTCTGGCGGCAGGGGTGCCTGCGGTGGTGAACTATGTGATTCCTGGTCAGGAAGAAGGAAACATGGTGTTGCTGGAGAGGCTGGGAGCGGGGTGCCGAGCTCCGCGGGAGGCGTCGGATTGCGGGGCCTTTGTGAGGTCGCTTGCGGAGAGAGGGAGTCTGGTCCTGATGCGTGAGGCGGCGCAGCGTCATGGCCGGTCCGACGGGGCCATGGTGGTGGCGCGGCGAATTCTTAACTCAATGGAACTGAAGCATGATCCGGGCGTTTCTTTTTGATATTGGCAATGTGCTGGTGCGGTTTGACTATGGCCGGGTGTTCCGGGCCCTTGCGGAGGAGGTGGGGGACGAGCGGGTAGGGTTGCTGGAGCCCGGGATTCGTGCGCTTGGGCAGGAGATGGAGCGTGGCGCGCTGAGCAGTGATGAATTTGTGGGGGAGGTGGTGGGACAGCTGGGGGGGAAGGTGGGGGCCGAGGAATTCCGTCGTGTTTTCAACGATATTTTCTGGTTGAACGAGCCGATGGAGTCGTTGGTGGCGCAGCTGCGGGGTCGGGTGCCGCTTTATCTGTTTTCGAACACGAGCGAGCTGCATGAGAGGCATCTCTTTGCGAGCTATCCGGTGTTCCGGCAGTTTGATGGAGGGTTTTACTCGTGGAGTGCGGGCTGCATGAAGCCCGACGAGTCATTTTATCACGGTGCCCTTGCGGAACTGGGGCTGGCTCCCTCGGAGATTGCGTATGTGGATGATTTGCCTGACAACATTGCGACGGGCCGGAGGATCGGGCTGGTGAGTCATGCCTATGATCATGGGCGGCATGGGGAATTCGAGGCCTTTGTGGAGGCCCTTGCGCTGCCCTGAGTCTGCGGGATGGCGCTGTTCAGCGGGCGCGGTCGTGCTGCAGGATGGTGAGGATGGCCTTCTGGGCGTGGAGGCGGTTTTCCGCTTCCGAGAAGATGGTATCGGCGTGGTCCTCGAGGATTTCGGCGGAGATTTCCTTTTCGCGGTAGGCTGGGAGGCAGTGCATGACGACCGCTTTTCTGCCGGCTTTCGCGACGAGGCTGCGGTTGATCTGCCAGTCGCCGAGGTCGGCCATGCGTTTGGCGGATTCCTCTTCCTGGCCCATGCTGACCCAGACGTCGGTGTAGAGGACGTCGGCGTTGCGGACGGCTTTGATGGGATTCTCTTCGATGGAGACGTTGCCGCTGCGGAATTTCCGGAGGAAGGCAGCGGGGGGCTGGTAGCCTTTGGGGGCGCTGATGACGAACTGGAAGCCGAGTTTTTCTGCGGCCCACATCCATGAGCGGGCTACGTTGTTATCGCCGTCGCCGAGGAAGACGACCTTGCGTCCCTCGTAGCCGCCGCATTTTTCGATCATGGTCTGGAGGTCGGCGAGGATCTGGCAGGGATGTTCGGCGTCGGTGAGGGCGTTGATGGTGGGGATGCCCGAGAATCTGGCGAATTCCGTGACATCGGACTGAGCGAAGGTGCGGATGATGGCACCGTGGACCATGCGGCCGAGGACGCGGGCGGTATCGCAGAGTGGTTCGCCGCGGCCGAGCTGGGTATCGCGTGGGCTTAGGTAGAGGACGCGGCCGCCGAGTTCCTGGACGCCGACTTCGAAGCTCACGCGGGTCCGTGTGGAGGCCTTGGTGAAGATCATGGCCCATGACTGGCCTTCGAGGGGGCGGAAGGAGAGGTTGGCCCGGTCGCGTTTCAGCTGAACGGCGAGTTCGAGGGTCCGGCGCATGTCTCGCGCGGAGGTGGCCTGCAGGGACAGAAGGTGCTTCATGAAGGAAGCGGCTGGGGATAGCACCGATGGAGCGGGGTGGAAAGGGCAGAAATCGCTCCGGGTCTGCGGGGGGGGCGTGCGCTTGTGGTGAGGGTGGCTAATCCGCGATACTGTCTTCGTGAAAACTTCCGTTTTGCGCGAAGAGCATGCCTGCCGTCTGGCGGGGGCGCAGCTGGCATGAAATTCAGGAGGATCATGACGATGCTGGGCTGGGTTTTGTTTCTGCTGGTGGTGTTGGGGACCTTGCTTTGGTGGCTGGCGGGGGAGGGTCGGGGTGTGGGGTGGGCGCAGCGGGTGGTGCGGGATCGGTTTCCGGATGTGCCGGTGGTGACGGTGGTGGAGCTGGCTGGCTGGCTGCGGGAGGGTGGTGGGCGGATTCCGGTGATTCTCGATGCGAGGACTGGGGAAGAGCAGTCGGTTTCGATGCTGCCTGGGGCGGTGGCGGTGGATCCTGATGCTGGGGCCGGGGAGGTGCTGGGCGGGCGCGATCCAGGGCGGACCGTGGTGGTTTATTGTGCGGCTGGGTACCGTGGGGCGCGGCTGGCGCGGAGGCTGCGGCAGGCTGGCTGGGAGGACGTCCGCAATCTAGACGGGGGGATTTTTGCGTGGGGCAACGCAGGTTTGCCGCTGGAGCGATTGGGTCAGGCCGTGGGGGATGTGCATCCGCATTCGTCTTTGTTTGCGAGGATGCTGCGGAACCCGTGGGTGCGGAGGGCGAAGCAATGATCTTCCGTTAGGATTGATATTCACCCTGTTCTGATGTTTGACATCTGGAAGGAAATCGGGCATGAGCGGGTCATGCTGATGGATCGAAGCAACGTGACGGGGCTTTTGGCGGGCCTTGGGGTGGTGGCTGTGCTGGCTGGCTGCCGGGAGGCGGTGGTGGCACCGGTGGCTGGGCCGCCGGTGGTTGCGGTGGCGGCGGCGCTGCAGGGGGATGTGCCTGTGGTGGTTGAGCTGATTGGTCAGACGGAGGCGACGGCGAATGTGGAGATCCGGCCGCGGATTGATGGGACGGTGGAGCGGATAGAATTTGCGGAGGGGAGTGAAGTGAAGGCAGGGGATCTGCTGTTTGTGCTCGACCGGAAGCCATTGGAGGAAAAGCTGGCGGCGGCGCGCGGGGATGTGGGGCAGCTGAAGGCGGCGCTGGGGCGGGCGCGTCAGGATGTGGAGCGGTTTGCGCCGCTGGCGGCGCGCGGGGCGGTACCGCAGAAGGATTTGGACACGGCGAAGGCGGTTGAGCAGCAGGCCCTGGCGGCATTGTCATCTGGCGAGGCCAAGGAACGGGCGGCTGCGTTGGATCTGGGGTATGCGGAGATTACGGCACCGGTGCCTGGCATAATCGGGGCCAAGGGGGTGGATGTGGGTTCCGTGGTGGCGCGGGCGGGCAATGGTCCGGCCATGGCGGTCATTTCGCCATTTGATCCGATTTGGGTGAACATAGAGATCAGCGAGGTGGCCTATCTGAACAATGCGGAGTTTTTCCGTGGGCAGGAAGTGGCCTCGCCGGTGTTTTCGCTGATTCTGGCGAATGGGAAGGTGCATCGGGAGACTGGGCGGCTGTCGTTTGTGGATCGGGCGGTGAATCCGGCGACGGGGACGCTGCGGGTGCGGGTGGAGTTTCCGAATCCGGGGAAGATCATCCGGCCGGGGCAGTTCTGCCGGGTGCGGGCGCAGGGGAAGTCTGTGCGGGGGGCTTTGCTGCTGCCGCAGCGGGCGGTGCAGGAACTGCAGGGGCGGCACAGTGTGATGGTGGCCGATGCGGGAGGGAAGATCGGTTTTAGGCCAGTGAAGACTGGGCAGAGGGTGGGGTCGCTCTGGGTGATTGAGTCTGGGCTGCGGCCTGGCGAGACGGTGGTGATTGAGGGGATGCAGAAGGTGAGGGATGGGGCGGTGGCGAAGCTGGAAGCGGCGGTGATTGATGACGGTCCGCTGCGCGAGCTTACGGCTGGGCTGCCGGGAGCAGTGAAGTCACCGGAAGCGGGAGGGGAACCGCGCTGAGCGCCGGCACGCCATGGCAGAATTCTTCATCCGTCGGCCGATTGTGGCCATGGTTCTGTCGATCCTGATGGTCATCATTGGGTCGTTTGTGCTGATGCGGCTGCCGGTTTCCGAGTATCCGGAAGTGAGTCCATCGGTGGTGAATGTGACGGCGAATTTCCGTGGGGCTGATGCCGAGGCGGTGGAGGGATCGGTGGCCACGCCTTTGGAGGCGCAGATCAACGGGGTTGAGAACATGCTGTACATGAAGTCGACCAACGGGGCGGACGGGTCGATGACCCTGAGTGCCACCTTTGATCTGGGGACGAGTGTGAATCTCAATCAGGTCAACGTGCAGAACCGGGCGTCGCTGGCGTTTCCGCGGCTGCCCGAGTCGGTGACGCGCGATGGGGTCAGTGTGAAGCGGTCGAGTCCGGACATTCTGCTGGCGGTGGGCTTGTATTCGCCTGGGGGGACGTATGATTCCGTGTTTCTGTCGAACTATGCGGCGATCAACGTGATTGATGCGCTGGCGCGGGTGCCGGGGGTTGGGGATGTGAAGAATTTCAGTGCGCAGGATTATTCCATGCGGTTGTGGGTGAATCCCGAGCGGCTGGCGTCGCTGGGGTTGACGCCTGCGGATGTAATTGGGGCGGTGCGGGAGCAGAATGTGCAGGCGGCGGCTGGCTTGATCGGGGCGGAGCCGGCGAAGGCCGGGCAGGAATATCAGTATAATGTGCGGGCGAGTGGATTGCTGCAGGAACCGGAGGAATTCGGGGAGATCATTGTGCGTTCCAATTCCGATGGGTCGCAGGTGAAGCTGCGGGATGTGGCGCGGATTGAGATGGGGGCGCAGACGTATGCGGCATCGGCGCGGACCAATGGTTTGCCAGCCTGCGGGCTGGGGATTTATCTTGCGCCTGGGGCGAATGCGCTGGCGACGGCGGCGGCGGTGCGGGCGCAGCTGGAGGCGGCGGCCTTGAGGTTTCCTCCGGACATGGCGTATGAAGTGACGCTGGATGCGACGCTGCCGATTACGGCGTCGATGGAGGAGATTGTGCACACCCTTGTGGAGGCGGTGGTGCTGGTGATTCTGGTGGTCTTTGTGTTTCTGCAGAGTTTCCGGGCGACTTTGATTCCGATGATTACGGTGCCGGTGGCGCTGCTGGGAACCTTCATGGTGTTTCCGCTGCTGGGGTTCACGGTGAATACGCTCACGCTGTTCGGGCTGGTGCTGGCGATTGGGATAGTGGTCGACGATGCCATTGTGGTGGTGGAGGCGGTCATGCATCATCTGGAGCATGGGATGTCGCCGGTGGAGGCGACGAAGCAGGCGATGAAGGAAGTGACAGGTCCGGTGGTGGCGATTGCGTTGATTCTCTGTGCGGTATTTGTGCCGGTGGCGTTCATGCCTGGGCTGACTGGGACGCTGTATCAGCAGTTTGCGATCACGATTGCGGCCAGCGTGATTTTTTCGGCGGTGAATGCGCTGACGCTGAGTCCGGCGCTGGCGGCGAAGCTGCTGCGGCCGCCGCAGCCTGCGCGGGGTCCGCTGGGATGGTTCTTCCGGGCGTTCAACCGGGTCTTTGATGCGGTCACGGCGCGGTATACTGGGGTGGTGGGATTTCTGGTGCGGCGTTCGGCGCGGGCCATGCTGATACTGGTGGCTGCGGTGGTGGGGATATTTGTGATTGGGAAGCGGGTGCCGGGCGGGTTCATTCCTGATGAGGACAAGGGGTATTTCTTTGTGGCGGCGCAGCTGCCTGATGCGGCTTCGCTGCAGCGGACGCTGGCGGTTTGTGGAAAGGTGGAGGAAGCGCTGCGGAAGACCGAGGGAGTGCGGTCGACGATTACGATTGGGGGATTCAACATTCTGAGCGGGGTGAATGCGCCCAATGCGGCGACGTTTTTTGTGGGCTTGCGGGATTGGAAAGAGCGGTCGTCGCCAGAGCAGCATGTGAAGCGGCTGATGGCGCGGCTGGGTGGTCAGCTGGCGCAGTTTCCGGAGGCGAGGGTTCTGGTGTTTGGTCCGCCGTCGCTGCCGGGATATGGGAGTGCGTCCGGGTTTACCTTTGAGCTGCAGGACCGGGCGGGCGGGAGTGTGGGCGAGCTGGCGGCGATGACGCAGAAATTTCTTGGCGAGGCGATGCGGCGGCCTGAGCTGAGCCGGCTGTTTACGGGATTCCAGCCGGTGGTGCCGCAGACGCGCGTGGATCTGGACCGGGAGAAGTGCCGCAAGCTGGGGGTGCAGGTGAGCGACGTCTACAGTGCGCTGCAGGCGTATCTGGGTGGGGCGTATGTGAATGATTTCAATCGGTTCGGGCGGGTTTACCGTGTCTTTCTGCAGGCCGATCCTGAGTTCACGGGGAAGCCTGAGGACATTGGGAAATTCCGGGTACGGAACCGGGAGGGAGGGATGGTGCCGTTGGACACGCTGGTGAAGGTATCGCAGACGAGCGGTCCGGCGTTTACGAACCGCTACAATCTGTACCGGGCGGCGGAGATCACGGGGGCACCGGCTCCGGGTTACAGTTCGGCGCAGGCGGTGGCGGCGATGGAGGAAGTGGCGGCGGCGGTTCTGCCTGCTGGGTATGGCTATGAATGGACTGGGCTGACGTATCAGGAGAAGAAGGCCGAGGGTCAGGCCGGGGTGATTTTCGGGCTGGCGATCATTTTTGTGTTTCTGCTGCTGGCGGCGCAGTACGAGAGCTGGTCATTGCCGTTTGCGGTGCTGCTGGCGACGCCGCTGGTGGTGCTGGGTACCTTTCTTGGGCTGCTGGCGAGGCAGTTTGACAACAACATTTATGCGCAGATCGGGATGATCATGCTGATTGGTCTGGCGGCCAAGAATGCGATTCTGATCGTGGAATTTGCGAAGATGGAGCATGAGAAGGGGAAGCCATTCATGGAAGCGGCCATTGAGGGAGCGCGGCTGCGGCTGCGGCCGATTCTGATGACATCGTTTGCCTTCATTCTGGGGGCGGTGCCGCTGGCGGTGGCGGCGGGATCGGGAGCGGAATCGCGCAAGGTGATGGGGACGGCGGTGGTGGCGGGGATGACGGTGGCGACGGTGGTGGGGGTGTTTGTGATTCCGGCCTGTTATGCCTTTGTGATGTGGCTGGCGGGGGCGGGTCGCCGTGGGGCGGTGGCGGGGCCGGCTATGGAATCTGGAACTGAAAGCTGAACTGACATGAATCGCCGCGGGATGCTGATGCTGAGTTTTGGGGTGGCTGTGCTGGCTGGGTGCCGGCTCGGTCCGGACTATGATCGGCCGGGGGTTCCGGTGGGATTCCGTTTTGGGAAGGGGGAGAGCGGAGTGCTTTCGCTGGGTGATCTGGATTGGCGTTCGGTGTTTACGGATCCGGTGCTGCGTGACTTGATTGGAGCGGCGCTGGAGGCGAGTCCGGATCTTGCCGAGGCGGCGGCGCGGGTACTGCGGGCGCAGGCCAACGTGACGGTGGTGCGGTCGCAGTTTTATCCATCGTTCGGGGCTGGTCTTTCGCTGGACCGGCGGCGGGTGGATCAGGATCTGCAGATCGGGCCGCTGACCGTGCCGGATGCGTTTGATTCCGATCAGTTCACGGCAGGGTTGACGCTGATGCAGTATGAGGTGGATTTCTGGGGGAGGATCCGGCGTGCGACTGAGGTGGCGCGTGCGCAGATGGTGGCGACCGAGGAAGGGCGGAGGCTGGTGGAGTCCGGGTTGGTGGCGGCGGTGGCGACTGCCTATTTCACCCTGCGCGAGCAGGATCATGAACTGGAGATTGCCGAGCGGACCCTGAAGTCGCGCCGGGATTCACTTGAGTTGATCACGGTGAGGCAGCAGGGCGGTCAGGGGGCACTGACCGATGTGCGGCAGGCGGAAGTGCTGGTGGCCGAGGCGGAAGCAGCCATCAAGGCGATTGAGCGGCAGGTAGCGAAGCTGGAGCATGAGATCAGTTACCTGTGCGGGCGGGTGCCGGCGGAGGTGCGGCGGGGGCGGCCGTTTGTGGAATTGAGCAGTATGGTGACGGCGCCGGCGGGTTTGCCGTCTGATCTGCTGAACCGGAGGCCTGACATCCGGAGGGCCGAGCAGAATCTGGTGGCGGCGACGGCGGCGGTGGGGGAAGCCGAGGCGCGGCGGTATCCTGCGTTTGCGCTGACGGCGGGGGCGGGGCTGCGGAGCGATGAGTTTTCGGGGCTGCTGAGTGATCCCGTGAAGTTCTGGCAGGTGGGACCGGCGCTGACGGTGCCGGTATTCACTGGTGGGCGGCTGCGGGCTGGGGTGGCTGGGGCGAAGGCTGGGCGGGACGAGGCAGAGGCGGCGTACCGGCGGACCGTGCTGCAGGGCATGCGGGAAGTTTCCGACGCACTTGTGGCCGTGGAGAAGAATGCCGGGCTGCGGGAAGCGCAGGGGAAGGTGGTGGCGGCGCGGACCGCGGCGGCTGGATTGATCCGGGACCGCTGGGACAATGGGGTCGCCAGCTATCTTGAAGTTCTCTATAACGACCAGGAATTGTTCCAGGCCGAGTTGAATCATGCGCGGGCGCGGCTCGAGGAATTGACCGCGGGGATTTCGCTTTACCGGGCCCTTGGGGGTGGCTGGGGCCGGGAATGAGGAGGGTTGGATTTTCCGGTCAGGCTTCCTGTGTCAGGGAACTCTTGAGCGGACGCGGAAGAAGCGTGGTGTGGAGGGGCCGGGTGGGGCGCTCATGTTCCATGTGAGGCGGTCGGTGGCCGAACCGTCGTAGAGCCGGACTGTGGGTGCGAGGATCCAGCCGGGGCCGGGATTGGCCCATGAGGTCATGGCGAGGGAAGTCTGGGCGGTCAGGGTGAGTCCATTGAGCGTTCCGCGGCGGCGGCGGTAGGTGACCGAGAGGACATCGGCACCGTCGTCGCGGATGGTGGAGGCTTTCGGCTGGAAATTCTGATCCGGCTGATTGGGATTGGGGGTACCCAACTGGTAATGGAGGTGGAGCGGCTGGCCGTCCGGCATGAGGCTGGCTGGGGATCGCGAGAGGTCGCTGAAGTGCAGGATTTCCCAGTAATCCGGGAGGCGGTCGCTGTCGCTGTCGGTGGGGGTGGCGGTTGAGGCGAGGAGGGCTTTGAGGGCGGCCTTGTTTTCTGCGATGGAGAGATTGAACGTGGTCACGTTGAAGGTGGCCACCTTCTGATTGAGGGCGTCGAGGATGACGACATCGCGGTAGCGGGCGTCGAGTTTGGTCTGCACGAGGGCAGTGGACGAGTCACGGATCCACGAGAGGGGTTTCCCGTAGAACATGAAGTCGTCGGAGGGTTGGAAGACCTCGTTCACGCCGACGATGTCGACGGGAAGCTGGGTGGTTCCGAGGAGTTCGTTGTAGATATCGTTGAGGACGCCAAACTGGGTCTTGCAGTACCCTCAGGTTTCGTGGCCGAAGTACCATGCGGTGACTTGGTGCAGGTAGTCGCGCGGGGTGACTGGGTTGGTGGCCTTGTGGGTGGCGACGCGGAGGGACGAGGAATTGACGTCCGGGGCGGCGAAGGTGGCGACCTGCTGGGAGAGGGCCGGGGTGGCGCTCAGGGCGAGAGCGAGGAAGAGGCGCTTCATGTGACGAAGGTAGCGGAGGCTGTGGTCATTGTCCACCGTGTGCTGGGGTGGGTGTGGAAATCAGAGAGTGCCTGCGAGTTTGATGTCGAGGTAGAGGTTGGCGAGGGCGATGGGGAGTTGCTGGGCGGTGGTGTGGAGGGTGAGGATGCGGTGCTGCTGGAGGGAGGCGAGGGCGAGGTTACGGGCTTCGATGGTCTGGTGGGTGTGGGCGAGGGTGGTGGCGTCGTGCAGGGAGGCGACGGGGAGTCCGGGGATCCTGGCGACTTCGTTTTCGAGGAGGCTGGCGACGACGACGAGGTGGCGCTGGCGGAGGAGTTTCAGGGGAGGGAGGATGGCCGGGAGGTCTTCGCTGCGGAGGTTTGTGCAGAAGACGATGAGGGCGCGGCGGGGCTGGCGCTGGAGGATGCGGTGCGCGGCTTCCGGGAAGTCGCCTGGAGCCATGGTGCTCTGGTAGGAATTGAGGTGGTCGAGGAGGAGCGGCATGGCATGGGGGCCGCTTACGGGTGGGAGCCAGCGGTCGTCGCCGCCGAAGGCCATGGAACCGACGCGGTCGCCTTTGCGGACGGCGATGCTGGAGAGGAGGAGCATGGCATTGAGCGTGTGGTCGAACTGGGAGAGTTGGCCATCGAGGGCGCGGAGGCGGCGGCTGCAGTCGGCCATGAGGATGATGGTCTGGTTCCGTTGTTCCTCGAATTCGCGGCTGGTGAGAGAGTTTCTGCGGGCGGTGGCTTTCCAGTCGACGGTATTGAGTGGGTCGCCTTGCTGGTAGTCGCGGAGCTGGCGGAATTCGCGGCTTTGGCCGTGGCGGGGGCGGCGGACGATGCCCATCTGGGCTTCGCGGTGCTGTACGGCGAGGAGGGCGAAGCGGAGTACGGGTTCGTAGTCTGGATAGACAGTGAGCGACGAGACTGGGCCTGTGCGGTAGCGCCGGATCCACAGGCTGAGCGGAGATTCCTCCTCGAGGTAGGGAGGGTCGATGGTGAGAGGCCCGCGTGAGGTCGGTGTGACTGTGGCTGTGATGGAGGTCTGGGATTGGGGCGGCAGAGAGCCCTGCCATGGCCAGTCCGGTGAAGTGAGTGCATCGGGCAGACCGTCGGTGAGGCGGATGCGCGCGCGGTGATTGGTTTTGTTGGAGAGGGATAGGGATAGTTCTGTGGCTGAGCCGAGGGCGAGACGGCGTGGGGCCGATCTGGAAGCGTTGATTTTCGGGCGCAGGGAGAGGAGGAAGGCGTCGGTTAGGGCGAGGGCGGCGGCGGTGATGGCAGCGGCGATGAAGGCGGTGGTGAGAGCTGGGGCGAGCGAAGCGGCGACGGCCATGGCGAGCATCGCGGCGAGGAGCGGGAGCAGGCGGGGGCCGGGGAGCATGGGGGTGGGGCGCGGCGGGGGGCCGTGTTCAGCGGGGAGCGGGAACTGAGCGGAGCAGGCTGGTGAGCACCGAGTCCGCGTCCTGTCCGCTGATCTGGAGTTCCGGGGCGAGGGCGACGCGGTGCCGGAGCACTGGCAGGGCGGCCGCCTTGACATCGTCCGGAAGAGTCCATGAACGGCCCGCGAGAAGGGCCATGGCCTTGGCGGTGCGGACGAGGCTGATGGCACCGCGGGTGCCTGCTCCGAGGCTGAGGCCCTGCTGGGTGCGGGTGGCGCGGGTGATGCGGACCGCGTAGGCTGTGACTTCCGGCTGGCAGGTGATGCGGGCGGCGGCCTGCTGGAGGGCGAGGATGTCCTCGATGCTGCAGAGGGTGGGGACGGAGTGCGGGTCGAGGGAACCTGAACCCGTGCCGGTGGTGACGGCTGCCACGATTTGTTCCTCTTCCTCCTGCGATGGGTAATCGAGGATGATTTTCATGAGGAAGCGGTCGAGCTGGGCTTCCGGGAGGGCGTAGGTGCCTTCCTGTTCGATGGGGTTCTGGGTGGCGAGTGTCATGAAGGGAGGCGGCAGGGGAACGGTGTCGCCGTCGATGGTGACCTGGGATTCCTGCATGACTTCGAGGAGGGCCGCCTGGGTTTTGGCTGGGGCGCGGTTGATTTCGTCGGCGAGGAGGAGGTTTGTGAAGACCGGGCCGCGGCGGAGGCGGAATTCCTGACGGGCCATATCGTAGAGCGAGTGTCCGGTGACATCGCTGGGGAGCAGGTCGGGAGTGAACTGGATGCGGCGGAACGAGCCGCCGAAGGTGCGGGCGAGAGCGAGGACGAGGTGAGTTTTGCCGAGGCCTGGTTTGCCTTCGAGGAGGACGTGGCCACCGCTCAGGAAGGCTGCGAGGACGTGATCGATGACCGTGGGGTGTCCGAGGAAGACCGACGCGATGGCTGTGCGGATGCGGCTGATGAGGTCGGCGTGGGCGTCCGGGGATTCCGCCGGATGTTCGTGTGGCAGTTCCGGAGGGAGGGACGGGGAGGCATCATTCATGACGGGGAGAAGCGGAGGATTGGCTGCAGGAATGGAGGATCAGTTGGAGGTCAGCGACGGCGGCAGTGAACAGGCGTGGGTTGGACAGGTTGCTGGCGTGGAGGGCGTGAGTGACGCGGGGTTCCGGGATTCCGGAGAGGGTGGCGAGCAGGCTGGTGGCATCCGGGGCATCTGTGGGGATGCCGTGTCTGGCGGCGGCCATGGAAACCGCGCGGCGGAGCGACGCTGTGAGGACAGTGGGATCCGGGAGACGGCGCCAGAGGAAGGCTGCTTCGTCCGCGAGTTGGGAGGCCGTGTGGCGGGCCGCCGAGGTGTCCGGCGTCTGGGCGCGGCCGAAGCGCGGCAGGTTCTTCCAGAGCCATGCGGCGGTGAGGGCGGCGAGGCAGGCCAGCGGGAGGTGAGCGTAGGTGATCAGCATCTGCCAGAACGAGAGCCGGCTGCTGTTGAGGAAGATGGCATGGGTGGTGGGGGCGAGGGCCGCGACCCCTTCGAGGAGGGCGGCGTGGTCGAGTTCACCGATCCAGCGGTTGCGCCATGGGCGGGCGCTGGGGACGATGGTGATGCGTCCCGCTCCGCGTGGGAAGCTGACGAGGGCCGCCTTGTTTTCCGGGCCCGCGATGACATCGGCGGGGAGCAGCGAGGCATCCGTGGCCATGCCATCGTCTGTGGTGAACGAGAGGGTTTGGCCATCGATTTCGCAGGTGACGGGATTGGGGAGACCGGAGTTTTCTTCGATGGTGATTTTCAGTTCGCGGAGGAGGGGTTCGCCCTGGCCTGGTGCGGAGGCAGCGTCGGTGATCCAGTCATTGCGGAAGCGGTCCGTGGCTGCGGCGAGGACGACGAGGTGATTGCCGTTGCTGGTCCAGTCGAGCAGGCTGCGGGCTTCTCCGGTTGAGCGCACGGCGCTGATGGGGAGGAAGAGGAGAGTTTCCGATTCCGGGAGGCCTGCCTGGTTGGAGCGGAATTCGACGGTGTGGGAGGATTCGAGCAGGCGGGAAGCGGCCAGCCATGGCTGGAGCCGGGCGGCGCCGCGGTAGCCTACGGTGATCTCCTCGTATTCCGCCTTGCCCGGCTGGCAGGATGGGAAGCAGCAGGCAAGGAGTGCCATAGAAGTGAGGGCAGCGGTTCTGGTGATGGCGGGGGCTTTGGGCTGCGGGCTCGTGGGTGGAGGGAACGGCCATGACGAGAAGAGAGAGCTGGCGGTATCGTGAGGGGGCAGCTGGCCGGCGTAGGCGGCGGCCGTCCAGATTGCGGTGAGGGCGGCGAAGTATTGTCCTTCCCTGGTGCTGGTGAGCGGGGTGGCGTGGGCGAGGCAGTCTGTTTCCGTATCGCTTTCCGCGATGGGAAGGCGTGCGGACGACACCATCCATGCGAGCGAGCCCCGGTAGAGGAGCCGGATGGCTTCGAGCGGTTGGCCGTTGGTCCAGAGCTGGCGGGCGGCTTCCGGGATGTTGGCGGGAAGGGAATCGCTGCTGAGGTCCATGCCCATGACCACGCGCGGGGAGGGTTGGGCGGAAGGAGGCAGTGGCAGCCGGCGCGGTGGCTGGAGGCGGCCGCGGAGGATGATCAGAAGAACCGCGACGATGGCTGCGGCGATGAAGAGGTAGCCGATCCAGCGGAAGGCGTCCGGGTTGACGGAGAGGCTCAGGGATTCGTTTTCGTCTGGAGGGGGGATGCGGCGCCGGCGGATATCGCGGGCGAAGTCCGGGCTTTCGAGGATCGCATTGATGCGGGACGAAGGGGAATCGCCATCCGGTTCGGTGGTGGTCTCCGGAGCTGCCGGGGATGAGGCGGCGGGCGGGTTCGGGTTGCTGGCTGCGAGCGAGGGGGAAGGGAAAGCGATGGCGAGGGCGGCAGCGGCGAGAGCGGCAAGGGAAGCGATGCTGCGGGAGCGCAGGCGGTCGTTCAGGCGGCGGAAGGCGACTTCGATGTCCCAGCCTTCGAGGTGGGTACGGCTATTGATGTAGAGTGAGAATCCGGCGGCGGCGTAGAATGGTTCGACGAGAGCGATGGCGGCGGCGTAGCAGAGGTTGCCGAGCTGGAGCGTGAAGTTTGGGATTTCCGAGAAGGCGAAGGTACCGGCCTCGGCGGCATCCGAGAGCGTCGTGAGGGGGCTTTCCGGGAGGAAGGTTTCGGCTGTGAAGAAGAGGGCGAGGCTGACCGCCATTTCGAGTTTGACGGCGACCCATGTGAGGGCCCATGCGCTGCCGCCGTGGTGGAGGGCGAGGAGGTGGCAGCGGTCCGCGCGGAGTTTGCCGGAGAGGCCTTCGAGGATGGGAACGGGGAGCCGGAACGAGCGTGCTCCCGAGAGTCTTCGCCATGTGAGGGATGGGAGCAGGCCGAGCCAGAGCGAGCGGGGTCGGTCGTTCCAGAATTCGCGCAGGGAAGGAGTGGAGCCGAAGAGCGAGCGGCTCAGGAAGTGGATGGGTTGTCTGGTGAGGATGGGTTTGGACCACCAGAGGACGAGGGCGGTCCAGCCTGGGTGATTCCAGAGGAGCGAGAAGGTGAGGAGCCAGAGTGGGAGGGCGATGGTCAGCCAGCCCTTCATGAGACTGGGCCAGTGGGTGCGGGCCATGGCGCAGCCGAGATCGATGGCTTCCCATGCCGGGCGGGGCCGGAGGACGGCGGTAGCCTCGTCGAGTTTCATGGGGATGGCGTGGCCGTGCGGGTTCGGCCGGCGAAGGCGAGGTAGGCAGCGAGGAGGCACCAGTTGGCGATGCCGATGATGTACTTGGTGGTGGGCGGGGCGGGGGAAGCCGACCAGAAGCCTTCGATGAAGGCCGCGAAGAACACGAGGAAGCTGCCGCCGTAGATGAGTGGGAGGGCGCGTTGTCCGGCGGCGGCGAGGGCAGCGGGTCTGGAGAGCGTGCCGGGTTTGAGGACAGCTCTGCCGAGAATGAGGCCGGCTGTTCCGCAGATGACGATGCCGCCGAGTTCGAAGGCAGCGTGGCCCGAGACGAAGGCGTAGAATTTTTCCGTATCGCCGGCGTAGTGGACGTAGCCCTGCATGGCTCCGATGACGACGCCCTGGTAGGCGAGCATGAAGAGAGCGCCGACCATGGCGAGGACGCCGGAGCCTGCCATGCGGAGGGCGATGGTGACATTATTCCAGATGTAGTGGCCGAACATGGCGAAGTCCGAGCCGAACGTTTCGCGGAGGAATTCGCGGGTTTCCTCGCCCCGGCCGTACATGCCATCCATCATTTCCATTTCATCCGGGCCGAGGACCGAGAAGATCCAGCGCGGGTCGAAGCGGGCGGCGGCGACCATGCCTGCCATGGGGCCGAAGAAGAGGAGTGCCGAGAGGGCGAGCAGTCGCCATTCGCGGCGGGCGGTGGCGGGGAAATCGGTGGTGAAGAGTCGGGCAAAGCGGCTGGTGGCGCTGCCTTCTTCGCGGGTGAGGAGGTTGCGGCAGCGGATCATGAGAGCGTTGAGGTCGCTGCACAGTGACTCGCTGTAGAGGCGGTGCTGGGCGAGGGCGTAGTCCGCGCAGAGCTGGCGGTAGAGAGAGGGAAGCTGGAGGGCGAGGGGGGAACGGGGAGATTTCTCCAGAGAGCCGAGCAGCCTGCGGGTTTCCTCCCAGCGCGGAGAATTCTGTGTGGTGAAGGTCAGCTGCGTCATGGGGCGGATCAGGAATCGCGCAGCCAGCGGCCGAAGGCGAGGAGTCGTGAGGTGCCGGCTGGGCCGTTTGATCCGGTGAGTGTGGCGGCGTGGTTGGCGAGTTCCGTGCGGCGGGCGTCCGACCATGTGGGGGATCGTTCGAGGAAGCGGACGATGGCGTGGCGTTCTTCGCGGCTGAGGGTGACTGGGGGAGGTTCGCTGCTGGAAGGGTTGGGAGCCGGATCCGCTGGCGGGTCCGCGGCGGGACTGCGGCGGTCGTAGACGACGAGGGTGTGGGCGACGAGGTCGCCGAGGCGCTGGAAGCGCTGGGTGAAGAGGCAGGAGAGCAGCCCTGCGAGGTAGCCCCAGGGGAGGAAGTCGGCAGGCCGCACGGTATTGCGGAGGATGATGGCGGCGAGTGTGGGTGGTCCGCCGTGATCCGAGACCACGCGGAGTCCCATGCGGCGTTTGCCTGGGGTGGCTCCGTGAACGCCGGCTTCGTAGGCGACATGATAGCCCCAGTAGAGGAGGAAGAGGAAGATATTCATGGAGCCTGTGGCGATGCCGGCTCCGACGATGCCGATGAAGGCGAAGGAGAGCAGCTGGAGCAGGATGGCTGCGGCGATGAAGATGGCGAGGTCGATGGAGAAGGCGACGGCGCGGGCCATGGGGCCGGCTGGGCGCAATTCCACATCGACGCCTTCCGCGAGTTCGATGCGGTGGATGGTATCGAGTGGCGGGGAGGCGGCGGTACCCATGGGAAGGCTCAGCGGCTGGCTGCTTTCGGGAGGTCGGCGGGGCGGAGGCGGTAGCGGAAGCCGGCTTCGCTGCCGCCGGGCCAGATGATGCGGTAGGCTGTCGGGCGGAGGCTGCAGCGTTTCTCGAAGAGGTCGGCGACTGCTTTTTCGTAGTCTGTGTTGGCGCGCATTTCCCGGCTGGAGGGACCGGGTTTGCCCTCGCCGCGGAGCCATTCCGTGGTGGGGGCAGCTGCGATGGAATCCCAGCGGGTGCTTGTTCCGAAGAGCAGCTGGACGCCTGTGGTGGCTGCGGCTGCGAAGTAGGCTGGACCCTCGCGGTTGCGGACGTGGAAGCCGAGGGTGTCGCCTGGCGCAGCCGTGACCGAAAGCCGGACGATGGCTCCGGGGGTGTGGGCGGCTCCGACGAGGTATTCGCCTTCGATTTCCTCGCCATTGAGGAAGATGGAGACGCCGTCGTCGGCGAGGACGTGGAGGTCGAAGGTGCGGGTTTCCGCGGGGTTGGGGGTTGGTGGCGTTGAGGGAGAGGCTGCGGTTGGTTCCGGCTTGCTGGCCGTGGGGTTGCTGGTGGCCGACGCGTTGGGTGATGGGTTGGCGGGAGCCGTGGCCGCGGTGGTTTCGCGGTTTTTGTAGGCGAGGTAGACCGAGCGGAGTTTCTGGAGAGTGGGGGGCAGGTCTGCGAGGGTGGAGGATGGGGTACTGCTGCTGCGGACGCTTTTGGTTTCTGCGAGCCATGCGGGGTGTTCTGTTTCCGGGGCTTTGCGCATGCCGCGGGCGAGGGCTGCGAGGTACTGGCGGTCGAGGGCTGGAAGGTCGGTCGGAGCGGTGGCCGGGTCGCCGGTTGATGGGGCCGGCGCGGATGGCTGGCCCGTGAGGGCGGCTTCGAAGATGCTGATGTCTTCCGAGGTGAGTTCCGGTTCCGGCGACGCGGGGATTGGTTGGGTGGAGGACACGGGGTTCGCCGCGGGAACTGAATCTTCCGGGGCAGGTTTCAGGTAGGCAGACGCGGCCGGATCATCCGGTGCCGGTGCTGCCGGTGGTGCGGCGACGCCGGCTTCAGGCGTTACCGTGGAATCGTCGGTGGCTGGCGGTGGGGAGGCATGCTGTGAACCGAAGTATGATCCGAGGGCCGCGGCTGAGGCGACGGCGGCGATCGTGAGGCCCCATGGAAACGGCTGGCGGGGCTTGCGGCGGGCGGGCCGGGAGGGACGCCGTGCAGGTTCGGGCTGGGGATGGGCTGAGGGATCGGCTTCCATGGCTGCGTTTTCCGGAGCATTCGTCATTCCGGCAGGGCGTGCAAGTTCCATCGGAGGCATGGAAAATCCGGGCTGCTGGTGCTGGATGTTTGACGCCGTGGCTGGATGCCGCGTATAATCGGCATAGCCATGAAGCGATTCCCCTTTTTCCGCCCGGCCGTTCTGTTAGCGAGTGTCCTTGTGCTGCCCTCATTGGCGCGGGCGGCACCCTTGATTACCGAGTTCATGGCGAGCAATCAGACTGGGCTTCTGGATGAGGATGGGGACCGGCCGGATTGGATTGAGCTGCACAATCCCGATCTGGTTCCGCTGGATCTGGGGGGGTATGGATTGACGGATGATGTGGCGCGACCGGGGCGGTGGAGGATTCCTGCGGGGACCGTGCTGCCTCCGGGTGGGTATCTGGTGATTTTTGCGAGCAACAAGGACCGGGCGGTGGCGGGGCAGCCGCTGCACACGAATTTCAGTCTTTCGGCAGGTGGGGAGTATCTGGGGCTGACGGCACCGGGGGGAGGGGCGGCGTTGAGCGAATGGAATCCGTATCCTCCGCAGGGCGGGGATGTTTCCTACGGATTGCTGTCGCCGACTGTGGGGGCTGCGAGTGTCTTCTTTGCGGTGCCGACGCCGGGGGCGGCCAATGATGCCGGTGGGGCGCAGGCCGACCGGGTCGTTTTCACGCCGCCGAGCAGTACCTTTGCGAACGGGACGCCGGTGAATGTGGCGCTGAGCATTCCGTCCGCCACGGGAACCATCCGTTATACGGTGAACCGGTCGCGGCCCATTGACGTGAATGGCGTCTCGGGGACCTTTTCTGCGAATGCGGCGACCGATGTGTGCACGTGGGCCGGGCATCCTCTGTCGGCCAATGATCCGGTGCGGGTGAGTGGTCCGGCTCCGCTGACGGCGACCGGCAATTATTTTGTGATCCTGCTGGGGCCTGATACCTTCAAGCTGAGCATGGAGCCGGGCGGGCCGCCGATTGATCTGACTGGGAATGGATCGTTCCCGGTGCGCCGCGATGCGGTCATTGCGACGGGATCGACCACCGACCTTTTCTCGACGACGGTGGCCCATGGGTTCTTCAGTGGGGATACTGTGCAGATGGTCAGTACCGGGGCGATTCCTGGCGGGGTGCAGGCTGACACGACCTATTTTGTATCCGTGAGCGGAGCGACCAGTTTCCGGATCTCGACTTCGCCGACCCTGACGCCGATTGTCGATATCACGGCGGCATCGACGGGAGTGATGACAGTGTTCCGGACACCATCGCCGGTGTATGCGGGTCCGATTCCTGTGAATGTGAACACGAGGATCCGGGCGCGGGCCTTCGAGCCGGGGCGGCGGCCGGGGCCGCCGGGAAGCGAGATGTATTTTGCGCTCGACGCCAATGCGCGGAATCTGACTTCGCCATTGCCGCTGGTGGTGACGCACAGCTGGAACACGGCATTGGCCGACAACGTGGTGGTGGAAGGTCAGGTCATGGTCTTCGAGCCCAAGGCACCTGACAATCTGGCGCGCCTGACGAATCCGCCTGATCTGTCATCGCCGTGCAGTCTCGAGCGCCGGGGGTCGTCGACGGCGGGGGATCCCAAGTATTCCATGGCGGTGGAACTGCAGGACGAGTTCGGGATCGACCGGAATCTGTCGCCGCTGGGGCTGCCTTCGCATTCCGACTGGATCATGCATGCGCCGTACAATTTCGATCGTTCCATGATGCACAACGATCTGATCTACCGTCTGAGCAACGACATCGGGCGGTATGCGCCGCGCACGAAGTTTGTCGAGCATTTCCACAACACGCAGACGCTGACGAATTCGATTGAGGGAGCCTTCAGTGGATCGACCGATTACTTTGGGGTGTATAGTTTCATGGAGAAGATTTCGCGTGGGCAGGACCGGGTGGATGTGGAGAATCTGACGCTGGCGGACAATGCGGTTCCCGAGGTGCAGGGTGGGTATATGTTCAAGGTCGACCGGCTGGATGCGGGGGAATCCGGGATCCGTCCGCTCACGGGACAGAGTTTTGGAAATATTGGCACGATGGGGCCTGGGGAGAACGTGATGGCGTGGGTGAATCCGCGGGAAGTTTCGCCTGATCCGTTCAAGCGGGTGACGGTTGCGCAGAGCAACTGGCTGCGTGGGCATATTGGATCGGCGTGGGCGGCCCTCAGTCCGGTGGCGACCTTCATGGATCCGGTGAATGGCTATGCGAAGTTCTGGGATGTGGGTGCGATGATTGACCATCATATTCTGAACACATCGACGAAGAACGCGGACGCCATGCGGTTGAGTGCGCACTGGCACAAGCCACGGTATGGCAAGATCACGGCGGGACCGGTGTGGGATTTCGACCGGGCCCAGGGATCGACGGACGGACGGGATTTCAACTGGGGAACGTGGCGTGGCGAGGGAGGAGATCTCGGGACTGATTTCTTCCATTACCCATGGTATAATGAGATGTTCCGGGATCCGAATTTCTGGCAGCAGTGGGTTGACCGTTATCATCAGATCCGGCAGGGAGCGTTCAGTACTGCGGCGATCCATGCGAGGATTGATGAATTTGCGAATCAGCTCAATCCGGGGAATGCGGCGGGGACGCCTGCGAAGCGGAACGTGACCCGATGGTCGGCGATTGCGCCCCGCGCTTCCGGGAGCAACACGACGATTACGAACAACACATTCAATGGTCAGTTTACGGGTGAAGTGGCGTGGCTGAAGTACTGGTGGCAGAAGCGGCTTGAATTCATGGACAACCAGTTCATGCGCCCGCCGGTGGCGAGTCTGGCGTCGGGTGTGGTGCCTGTCGGTTCGGTGGTTTCGCTCAGTTCTCCGAGCACGGTGACGCCTGGGGTGAAGATTTACTACACGACGGACGGCAGTGATCCGAGGCCGCGGTCGACGACGGTGCTTCCGGCGGCGGGGAGTTTCATTACGGCGGACACGTTTCTTGCTGAGGTGAGTCCCGTGCGGGCGATTGTGCCGACCTCGGCGGCGACGGGCGGCGCGTCGAATCAGTGGCGTGGGGCTGACTTGAATGGCAATGGGGACAATGCGGATGACTTTGATGATTCCGGGTGGTTTGCGAATGCTCCGGGAACGATCAACGGGGTGGGCTATGACGATACCGTGGCGGCTGGGGCGGTCAATTTCCAGCCGTTCTTCGATGTGCGCTGGAATACGGCGACTGGGTTCGAGGGGAACGTCACGCCGCCTGGGGTGAGTCCGGTGTCGGCGTCGAATGTCATGCGGGCCGGCAGCATCAATGGGGCGGATTATGCGGGGAATCAGAGTTGCTATGTGCGGTTTCCGTTCACTTTGACAGCGGCGCAGATGGCGCTGGTGAAGGCGGGCAACCGGTTGCAGCTGCAGGTGCGGTCGGACGATGGATTTGTGGCGTGGCTTAATGGCACGGAACTGACTGGAGCGCGGAGGAATGCTCCATCGACTTCTTTACTGACGCACACGTCGGCGGCGACGGCGGCGACGGCGGATGCGACGGGTGCGGCCTATGCGAATTTCGACATCTCGGCGCAGATGGGGCTGCTGCATGAGGGACGGAACGTCCTTGCGGTGCATGGGCTCAACAGTGGGCTGGCAGGGGATGACTTCCTGATCGGGGCGCGCATCATTGTGCAGACCTCCTCGATTCCGTACAATCCGGCCATCAGTCCCGTGGCGGTGGAATACAAAGGACCGATCACGGTTTCCGGGCCGATTGCATTGTTTGCGCGGACCTTGACACCGGCTCGGCCGAGCGATCCCCCGACGCAGTCGGGTGGCGGGACGGGGACCGTGCCGAACGGGTCGAGTTGGAGTGCGCCGACCGTGCGGTATTATTTCCCTGGGGCGGTGCTGCCGGCGGTGGCCAGTCTTAAAATCACGGAAGTGATGTATCATCCGGCGAGTCCGACGGCGGCCGAGGTGGCTGCGGGTTTCACGAATTCGAACGACTTTGAATTCATCCGGCTGACGAATGTGGGTACTGAGCCATTGGATCTGACGGGGATCTATTTCTCGAATGGGGTGCAGTTTGCCGCAGCGGAAGGGATTCAGAACTGGCTGGCGGCGGGGGCTTCGGTGGTGGTGGTGGAGAACCGTGCGGGGTATGCATCGCGCTATGGGGTGCCATGGCCCGTGCTGGGCGAATACAGTGGCGATCTCAATGATGCGGGGGAACGGGTGGTGCTCAATGCGCGGGACGGCACGGTCCTGTCCGAGTTCCGTTATGACGACGCCAATGGCTGGCCGCCGCTGGCGGACGAGGGTCATTCGCTGGTGTGGGTGAGTGGCGATCCGGCCTTGCCTGCCAGCTGGCTGGCGTCGCTTGATCCTGGTGGGCTTGGCGTGAGCACGTACGATGGCTGGGCGAAGCGCTACTTTGCGGATCCGGCGGCGGCGGAGG
>Ga0315904_10002006_pt1 | contig 31941 bp, 27 predicted proteins | sample LakEriMetagenome_6_FD_203529 | JGI IMG/M metagenome (GOLD analysis project Ga0315904, IMG submission 203529) | Freshwater fungal communities from buoy surface, Lake Erie, Ohio, United States - Buoy 12 MA120 | ecosystem: Environmental > Aquatic > Freshwater > Lake | place: USA: Lake Erie, Ohio...
TGCCTGACGGATAAGTGTTTTCCTCCGGCCTCTAGCCTCCCGCCTCCGGCCTGCTTTGTCTACAATATCGAGGTCCACGGCGAGCACGTCTACCAAGTCGGCGAGCTGGGATTGGTGGTGCATAATACATCGTCGATTGGTGGACTGGCAAGCAAGTCGAAAGCGGTTCGCAGTCTTGCAAAGAAAAGGAATTTTCTTAAGAGCTTAGCGAGCCACCCCAACACGCCACGCTGGATGAAGCAATGGCTATCAAAAGGAAAAAACCCACCAGGATACGATGTCGATCATATTCTACCGCGTTCTGTTGGCGGATTGGATGAAGCGAGTAACATGCGTCTTCAATTGAGAGAGCTACACAGGATGCATCATCGTTTCTATCGCCCCTGGGAGTAAACTATGGCATCTTCAAAGAAGTTGGTGGTTAAATTCGACCCGGAAACGCCGGACAAGCCATCTTGCGAATTCCTCATCCCGTTTATCAGCGATAATGGAGAAATTGCATTCTTAGGTACCAAATCTGGTACGATTAGTCATTATGGACTTGTGATCCTTACAAACAGAGCAGTCACGGAAATCGATCTTTTTGCAAAGCTCATCGATACAGGTCGTACCGATATTGACGAGGCTACATACTTGCAGTTGTTTTCGAGCTTTTTAGATGCGATGCAAAAAGTTAAAATAGGAAACATTGTCGAAATAAAGGGTAGTTCTAACCGTCAAGTCAATTTCAACGTCCTGTCGCAAACTCCATCAGGATTTACGAGATGAATCCATCGGCTACTAACCCTGCTCTGCGTCACAACATGCAGCACTTTTGTGTCCGAGAACTCGGCACTAGGAGAGGAGCGTCGCGTTCGACGATTCAGCACTCTTCGTGGCCGCAGTAAGTCCAACTACTTCGAGGCTCTCAAACCAGCTCCGGATTTGTGAATTTCCCAGTGTTATCCATGGTTCGCCGGCAGTTTCCAAAACAGAGCAAGGTTGCGAGTTTAGGACGCCGCCTCCATCGAGTCGGTCACCGCAACGTGACCATAGAGCTCAAGACCCGCTGGCTCACCCCAGCGGGTCTTTGCGTTTCTACCCAATAAATTCAATGGGATTGCGAGCTAGCCAACTTCTCACGCGGCCAAACCTCGGGACGCGCTTGGTGATCTTCACGCACCCAAAAGGCTCAATTTGGGGTAAAAGGCTCTAAATCGCGGGACTCATCGCCAAACGGGTCCCGTGCCTGTGTACCCAGTAAAAACATGGGTTTTCGCGATTTTGCCGCCAATCGAAGTTTTAGCGGAAATGGCCTATGGCAGTGGGATGAAAAACTAAGGCTATCGGGTCCCGCAGAAACGAAAATTTGGCTAGATCGGCTTTTAGTTGCTACCATGAAGCGGTTTAATGTACTGAGGTACATTAAAAAACCATTCGATACCAAGGAGTCGATTGCCATGCGAGGCGATGAAATCCGAATTCCGGCTTGGTCGAGATCATTTATGGACCAAAATCGATTCTTTATCGATCTTGGGCTTCATTTGATCTTATTGGCACTAGCCATTAGCCCTTTTGTTATTCTCTACATCAAGCGAAAGTCACCAGCGGGTTGGCTGGATTTGCTCTTGCTCTTAGGAGCAATGATTGGGCTTCCCTACAGTAGTTATTATGGCGCATCGATTCTACCTGAATATCAACGAGTGTTTATACGGGGATATGGATCGCTATGCATGGTTGTTTTAGTGATCTCAATTGTCATGATCGTGTGGAAGTTCAAGAAATTGAGAGGCGGCGCCTATGCTTTTCGCGTTATTGGAACTTTGGTTCTGCTCGGACTGTTGATCATGCTCTTACTCCCCGCAGTCCCATCCGCAGGAGAAGCATCCAGGCGGATGAGTTGCTTGAACAATCTCCGCCAACTGGCATTTGCATTGACAAATGCAGATCAAAAAGTTTTGGACCTCAGGGAACCCGCTGCCCTGAATGATCCCGTGATACAGGGTGGTCAAGAAGTCAGTTGGCGAGTCAAGCTCCTTCCCTATATCGAACTAGACCACGTTTACCAGCAGTATGAGTTCAAATCCCCTTGGGACAGTCAAGCGAACTGGGCGATCGCTTGTCGAAGGGTGGAGTTGTTTACATGTCCAAGCGAGCCTGATATGACGAATCCTAAAGGTGGGCGATTCACCTCGTATGTGATGCTTGAGAACACCAACAAAAACCCCGATAATCCTAATTTGCTCTACGATCAAGATCGCAAATTGCTCGATGCAAATCGTATCTTGCTCATCGAGTCCTGCGGTGCGAATGTGGTTTGGACAGAACCCCGCGATGCAGATGTCGATACGCTCCGCTGGAGTTTAAAACCAGCAAATCGCAAAGAGGAAAAAGAACCATGGAGATCAAAAAACGTCGGGGCATCGAGTCACGCTGGAGTTGTACAAGTCGTTTTCGGAGACGGTACTACTCGCTCCTTCTCGAGGTCGATCGATGAGGGAGTGCTACGAAAGGTAATTCTTGGACAGGCTTCCGCTGAGGAGCTCGATTAAGCACCGCTCGCTCGGTTAGGTTGCTTGCTGGTTAACAAAGGCGATTTTTCGTGAACAGTTGGCGTGGCGAAGATGATGGTGGACGGGCGGTTGCCCAGCGACTAACAGGCTTTCCTTTTTTTCAGATCGTCCTCAGATATCCATTTTTAAGTCATCGAGTCGTCTTCCTATAAGAATTTCGACGAGCGGCTTTGGTACACGACACGTAAGCAGAACTTTTCGAGTAAACGCCCCTTCGGACAGAGCTCCATCGCGATATCGAGTTGGGTTGACCGTCGCACATGCAAGACCGTGGTAGTGTTTACCCAGAACACACTGAACAATCAAGATGACTGTGATAGCCGTCTGAATAACGAGGTGGAGCCAGAGATTCTGAGTTTGGGGCCAGAAGTAGACGTTGGCAAGAAAGGTTCCGATCCATATCAAAGAGCGTTCGCCCCCGATACGAAAAGTATTGCAAAAAAGAAAAAAGTGGCCGAGAAGATAGGTAGTCAGTAGTGCAAACGAACCAATGAAATACCAAAGAATAATTGCTGACAGTATACCACTGATAAAAATGCCAGCATCCATTGTTGAGAATCGAAACCCCCATGGTCGGTCATGCCGCCACCATGGGAGATTATGTTCGGGGATCGTCATTTGATTCCTTCACCCTCGGTTTTATTGATGGATGGTTCGAGTCCCATGGCTAGATCGGCTTTTAGTTGCTACCTCAAAGGTTAATGCTAGGATGGGAGTTATTCAAGAACCACTTGATTCCACGGAGCCGCTTGTCATGCCTAGCAAAGTAATCCGAGTTCCAATACCGGCGTGGATAAATTTTTATATGGAACAGTATCGAGAGCATATAGACACTGGCCTGTTTTTGATTTTTTTATTGTTGCTGGTCGTAATCCCGTTAGTTTTTCTTTACCTGAAGAAAAAACCACCGTCAGGTTTGAAACACTGGTGCTTGCTCACGGGTGCAATGCTTGGAGTTTTCTTCGCCAGTCTTTATGCCAGTTACCTCTTGGCAATGTCTTACCCTGGTGCAGAGATATTTGCCGTCATTCTGGTTTCTATCGTGATGGCCTTCTGGAGGTTCGAACGATTGACAGTCAGAGCCTATACGATCCGGGCGTTGGGAATACTGATATTGCTTGTTTTAACGATTGATTTTTTCGTACCTCGTGTTGCTTCGTCTCCCGAAGCAGCAATGCGAATGGCTTGCTCAAAGAATCTAAAGACGCTAGGTTTTGGCCTAATCGAAGCTAACAAAAAAACATTGAGTCTCGGCAACGCACCACCACACAATAACCCCAAAGCGATCGGCGCTCCAGATGTGAGTTGGCGAGTAAAACTTCTACCGTTCGTTTCATTGGATAATGTCTATCAGAACTACGATTTGTCGTCCTCATGGGACAGTGAATCTAATTGGCCGATAGCTTGTCAAAAATTCGACCCATTCATCTGTCCAAGCGAACCTGATAGGAAAAGCCCCAAAGGTGGGCGATTCACCTCGTATGTAATGCTTGAGAACACCAACAGAAACCCAAAAAATCCGAATTTGGTTTATGATCAAGATCGCAAATTGCTCGACGCAAATCGCATTCTGCTCATCGAGTCCTGCGGTGCGAATGTCGTCTGGACAGAACCTCGCGATGCAGATGTCGATACGCTCCGCTGGAGTTTCAAACCAGCAAATCGCAAAGAGGAAAAAGAACCATGGAGATCAACAAACGTCGGGGCATCGAGTCACCCGGGAACTGTTCAAGTCGTTTACGGAGACGGTTCTACTCGCTCATTATCGAAGTCGATCGACGAAGGAGTGCTACGAAAAGTCATTCTTGGTCAGGCTTCCGCTGACGAACTTGATTGAGCAGATGCACAGATAAGACCGTCTCATCTTGCCACGCCGACTGAGGGCGGCTGAGTTTTTGACGTCATTGACGGTATTGACGTACGAAGAAGAGGGGACCGCGGAACGTACCTTGGTGCTCTCAACGTGGTCGAACATGGCTATTTTGCGGCCAGTGCGCAGACGTTGAGACAGTTGTCCTTACAAATCGAATCTGTTTATGCCTCGGTCTCCAATCTCCCACCCTGATTCGCCGGGCGCTTTGAAGAGGTCGTTTTTTGATTTTCGATATACCGGCCCCTGTCAGGCGACCGCTGACACATTAGCGACTAGCGCCAAATCTACCGAAAGCTCTCTAGGAATTCGGATAGCGATTTGGTCGCCGGGTCTTCGGCCGTACCCAGATCGTCATTGAGTTTCGAATGATTCGAATCGTGTTTACCGACAACCTTCACGGGAATCTCCGATTCCTTTAATACACTTTCCAGTCGTCTTGCTTGGGCGGTGGTGTCAGGGTTTCCAGCGAAGTAGAGAATCAAGAACGGCGGAATATGCTTGTTCTTGGCCACATGGGTGACAGCGGAAAAGTCGACATGCTTTAGAGGATCGTTACCGAATTTTTGCCGATGCCCGAAGGCTGGCATTTGCCCACCATAGATCGCTTGACGATGCTCTGCGGTCATGATGATCTTGGGGATATCATAGGTATCTCCATCGACTGGGATACAACCCTTGAGAATCGACATAGGGGTTCCTGTGGCTTTCAGGTATCGATCGTCGATGCACAAGAGTGCAGCGAGTTGGGCTCCTGCCGAGTGCCCACCCACGATGACTGCCTCCGGGTTACCGCCATGAGAAGCGATATTCTTATGAACCCAATGAAGTGCGTTTGCGACATCTTGGGTCAGCACTTCCATCGAAACATCTGGAAGCAGTCGGTAATTGCAAGCGACAAACAAGTACCCTTTGTCCGTGAAGTACCTGGGCTTGTTCGCAACATCGTATTTATCGCCTGTTTGCCATCCTCCACCATGGATCCAAAATACAACTGGGAGTTTGCTCGCGTTGCTGGAATTGGTCGCTTTGTAGATATCCAGCACGTGCCTCGGATGGCCATCGGGCAAATAAGGTACATCCTTGATCACAACTTGGGATTGGGCAATCGAAGCGAACGTGGCCAAGAAAAAAACTCCGATCCAAAACTGCATGATGTTGCGCCTTATGTTGATTAAGTTTTATTCGGGGAAAAGGTTCTACAGGTGTTTTTGTGGCTGAAAGCCAGGGTTTCTCGTACTCAGTTTCGCGGTACTCGTACTCGTACTCGTACTCGTACTCGTACTCGAAATGCCTTGATTGATTCAAGTCGATTGCCTTTACGAGGAAGTTGGTCCCTTCGAGTACGAGCACGAATTCAATTGGTTCTAGCCACAATTATTCCTGAAGGACTGAGGAAAAGAGGTTGGGATACTATTTCGAAGCGTTTTTCCATTTCCAAGATTTGACCAGCTCGTTGAGAGCTTCGTCGGTATCTCCGGTCTTTTTCGCTCCAGCGATCAAGAGCACGGCGCGTCCGTCATTGAGTACCACGATGCAATCGATCGGCTGAACTTTGTTTGGGCTTGGGGGGCACTTGATGCGGTAGCCCGTTTGGCCATCGACTTGAACCGTTTTTTCTTGAACAGAGCCTTTCCATGTTTTGGCAAAGGCTTCGGCGATCGCTTTTGCTGTTGGGTCGACCGGTTTGCCGACGTCGATCGAAATCATCTTGGAGACGTTCGGATAAGTTTCACTCTCTTGCGTTAGGATCGCATAGGTCGACTTGCCGCTGCGATTGGGCCTCCATGATTTTGGAGTCGTAAATGTCGCGAATCCGATGTCGCACTGGAACCTGGACGGATCGGTTGGGTCGGGTTTGACATCGAGGCGTTTGTCGGTTTGAGCGTAGGCCAAGCATGCGCTCGAGAGGACAAGAAAAACGGCGAAGCAATTTCGAAACATCGGTTGAAATTCCTACACAGAGCGGTTCTAAGGGGGCATGCAGACGAACGGACCACCCATAGGCCGCGTCCTCTTATCAGGGCATCATGAATGCTCAAGATAATACATTTTTGCTTCACTTGCATGATGGTAGGCCATGCGGGAAAGGGATTTGGAGCAAGTTCGATTCGCGTCGATTTTTATCGGTATTCAGCCCATTGTCGATGATTTCTCCGAAATCATCGGCTGTTTGATTGCGTTTGATGAGCGGTCATGAGCGTTCATCAGCGGTCGGGATCAATCTTCAATATCGTCAACCTTGTCAATGATGTCGCAACCACACAAACGGCCGCCGACCGGCGGTTGCTTCTTGGACAGTATTGACGGTGTTGACAAGATTGACCGAATTGACATTGCGGTCTTGGCTGTTCCTCATCAGCGTTTATTAGTGTTCATCAGCGGTCGGCTGTTCTTATCAGCGTTCATCAGCGGTCGGCTGTTCCGCCTTAGCATTCATCAGCGGTCGAAAATCAGCGGTACCATCAACGACCCAATTGCCAGCGATGCAAACGTCCTTGGCTATCGCCCGCAATGACCGACTCGCCGTGGCTTGGTAGCACGACTCTCAAAAGCAAGGGTTTGGTTCCCTCCAATTTTTTGCTGGCGTCTTTAGGCTCACCCAATAAAACCGCTGTGTCTGTCGAAAGCTGCTTGGTCTCGCTACCGTCGGATGCCCAAAGGCGAACGATCCCGTCCCGACCACTGCTGGCCAACTCTCCTTTAGCCCCAAAACATACGTCGAGAACTCCACCACCATGCGCATTGGGTTTCTGAACCACAGGCCAGCCATCTTTAATATCCCACCAAACAATCAAACCATCCTCGCCGCAGGACGCCACCATGAGACTATCCGACCGCCAAGCCAGACTCCGCACCGATTTTTTGTGGGCTGAAAAGGCCAACAATGCACCTCCCGATTTGCCATCCCAAAGGTAGATGTTTCCTATCCGATCTGCCGTCGCAAGATACTTACCGTCTGGTGAATAGGACACCGCAGTGATCCAATCGGTGTGTTTGTCGATGGTGGTAAGCAAGTTGCCGTCTTGAGTCGAATAGATTTTGACCAACCGACTCGTGCATCCGATCACCACCGTTGTCTCATCGGGCGAGATGTCAGCAGCCATGATCGCATCGGGCTCGTCAGCCACACTCGCTAATCGCTTGCCTGTCGCCACATCGTAGAGAACCACCGAACCACCTTGTACCGGCTTGCCCCCCCCAGCCAACAAGATTCGCCCGCCCTGACTGAACTTCAACACCAGCGGCTCGCCTTCCGGAAAAGGAACCGCACCGAGCTCTCGACCAGTCGATGGATCCAATAGATCGATTGATTGGTAATTCGAGCTTGCCACCACCGCAGCCCGCGAACTGGCTGCAAGCGATACGATTGGAAAGGGTCTACGAAGTTGAGGCTTGATCAACGTCGGCAGGCCACTTGGAACCGGCCCGTATGCATTGGATCCATCGGTCGCCATGGGTTTGAAGCCGAGTGTTCGGAGCTGTGCTGCTGAGCTACCTGCGTTTTCTCGCAGACCTGTATCGATCCATTTCTTGATCGTTGCTATCTGAGCATCGTTGAGGCGATCTCCTTCAGGGGGCATCCGTTGACTCTCGTCATCGGTGCTGACGACCTCGACGAGGCGGCTAGCACTTGATTGACCCGCAACGACAATCGGGCCACTGCCACTCCCCTTGATGATTCCCGCATAGCTGGTGACACTCAACCCGGATTCCTGCTTGCCATCGCCATGACAAGTCCCACACTTTGACTTGAGAATCGACGCGACTTGTTGATCGTAAGTCACCCCATTTTCCTGCGCATATGAGGTCATCGAAATCGACAACGCCACAACGAGCATCTTCAGCTTGGGGATTGATTTCATGCGCATAGCCAATCAGTGGTTGAATAGAAACTCGGTGGAATTGAGCAACCCCCAAAAGATATCCTCGTAGAACTCTGGGTTTTTTTCATTCCCAGAAACGAAGGCCATCAAATCGGTCAATTCTTCTGCGGTTGGCCTCCTGGACAAGGCTCTGACAAACAAGCCTTCGATCACTTTTGGAGGCTCGTCCTGCGATTCCAGAAGTGCTTTGATAACACCCGGTGCATTGAGTCGATCTCGGATCGTATCGCCGACGACCAGATGCATCGTTTGCGATAGGGTTGGATCGCGTTTGGTCTCGCAAGCGCAAACAGTCCCTCGGCTCGAACGGCCAAAGGTTTCAAAGAACGGATCCCCGGGGTGCGGGCCTTCGGTGTCCCCCGAGACGCGAGGGTAGTAATGGACGGCTTTGGTTCCTGCCGGCCAACCAGGCAGGTTCCTTGGCACTCCAGTCACAGCAACGATCGAATCGAGCAGCACATCGGCCCTGAGTCGACGAAGTTTTGCATGCGAAAATTGCCGTGTGTCTTTGACATTCGACGGAGTCGGATTCGAGGCCAATTGATAGACTCTCGAATTGCAGATATCCCGTACGAAGCTGCGCAGGTCGAATCGGAGTTCGACGAGTCGCTGAGAAAGCCCGTCTAGCAACGGTGCATTCGTCGGCGGATTGCTCACTCGCATATCATCGACCGGCTCGACAACACCGCGACCTAGGAAATGAGCCCATATACGGTTGGCCATATTTTTCGCAAAAATATCATTTTCCGGCGAAGTGAGCCATCGAGCGAGCTCGCCACGTGGGTCACCTTGTACACCCACCGGCTGGATCGATCCTAAAGTTTTCGCGGGTCTTGCTCGGCCATCGACGGGACTGTTCGCAGGATTGGATTTTTCGTCCCAATAGATTCTCTTCTCGCGAGCTTCTACCCCAGGCTTTCGACGAACACCCGTGAAAAAACTGACGAATCCATAGTAGTCGTCCATCGTCCAACGATCGAAGGGATGATTGTGGCACTCGGCGCACTGGATCTGTACACCTAAAAACACCTGAGAAAAGTCCGCCGCAAGCATCTTTGGATCGACCTGCGGTTTATGGACGAGCATCGTGTAGAGATTGACTGGCCCGTTGGCGATGTTCGGGCCCGAAGACGCGGTCATTTCCGAAACGAACTCGTTTAAAGGGCGATCTTTCCGCAACTGATCTCTTATCCAGTTAGCAAATCGATCGGCGGCTTTGATCACCGTGGCACCCGTGGAATAGTTTCCTCCAATGATGCGCAATTGTTCGGCCCACATGGCCGCTTGGTAATCCGCAAAATCATCGGTTGCAATCAACGAATCGATCTTGCTGGCTCGCTTATCGGATTTCTCATCGGCCATGAAATCTTCGTACTCTTTGACCGTCGGCGGCCTACCTACAAGATCGAGCGTAACTCGCCTGAGGAACGTTTCGTCATCGCACAATTCCGAAGGGGCGATCCTGAGTTTCTCGAGTCTTTCGAAAACCAAACGATCGATGAAATTGCTCTCTGGCGGGGCAGGCCATACGAATCCTTCGGCCGGTGGTAAGACGATGACCTCGGCTCCGACGGTAAAGCGGCTGTATCGCCCAAAGACATTCGTGTCCCCAAACCCCTGTCCTGTCACGAGACCTTGGGCGTCGATCTGAGCAACGCTCGGATTGTTGGAAAAGAACCGGCTCAGCGAAGTCACATCCCTGGTGCTGCCGTCGGAATACTTTGCAGTCACCTGCAAGGAAGACTTGCCGCTTGGCTCGTCGAAGACGACAGAAGTCTGTGATAGTGTGATGCCGATCACCTCAGGTACAGCCCCAGAATCATCGGGGGCTCCTGCTTCGATCCACTCCAAGAGGGTTTGATAAAGTTGGCTGTCTCGATCGAATAACTTTCCGCCCGTATGCGGAACACTCGCGGTCGCTTTGAGCAACAACAAGCTCTCTTGGGGCACCGATGCATTGATCCTTCGCCCGGGGATTTCTTCGACGGTCCTTCGATAATCACCAGCTGGATCATAGCCAAAGAGCGAGAGCATGAATCCGTCTTTGCCACGGGCCGAGCCATGGCAGGTCCCGGAGTTGCACCCTGCCCTAAAGAATACTGGCATGACATCCCTGCGAAAGCTCGGAGCCTGTGGAGCGCTAATCGGGTCGGCATCTTGGGCAAGGATACTGCACCATTGCATCGCTACGACGAACATCGCCAGCAACCATCGTTGACTTATCATGCTTGAGCTCTCGGTTCGATGGAACTGTATTGGTTTTTCATAGCCTCGGATCGATACGAATCGTGGCGTTACCGGCTCGCTGGCGAATCTCTTGTCCAGCAACTTGGACGATCAGTTCGCACTCGAGTCCCGCGACTGGGCCCAGCAGTGCTTCATCCGTGGCCTCGATTTCAAACGCGATCTCTCTAGAGTCCTTCGTGATCCTAGGGAGTGGCCCTACAACCTGAACCCCCTTGGGCAGACCTAGCAGTTGGACCGTCGCTTGACCGTCAAAGGGACTCTTGGATTGGACGTTAAAGCTCACGTTAGCTTTGCCTCCGCGACGGATGCTCGTCGGTTCGCTAGCCAATTCGACGAAAGGTTCAGTGACATCGATTTTGACCAACTGCGAGGAGACCCGTATACGGCCTGGTCCCAAGTAATCGCTTCCACCCATGGTGCTTGCGATGACATAGAGCCAGCCTTGGCCGATGGCTGCATTTTTGGATGCCGCGATGCGCAAGACCGCTTGCGACTTACCGGCCTCGATCACCTCTTTGGGTGGCAAACTGACCCCAGGGGGCCCAAAATCCGCTTGGTATTCGATCGGCTCATCGAAACCTTGTTTGCGATCGAGGTTCACTGTAATGAATAGTTCGCCCCCTCGTACCAAGGAGGCGGTCGGTTGTACCAGTTCGATCGAAAAGGGTGCAGGGTCCGTCACCGCCATCGCAAAGCGATCGACTCGTAAAGCCCGCCAAGCATCTCCTCCGGAATGATTGATGAAGGGAACCACCTGTTGACAGCCAGTCACAAGCTCGATCGATGGGTCGCTGGACTGTGCCCTGAAGTTGATGACTTTCGCCTTTGGCTGTGCTTCGGGAGACGCGACCAACTGAATCGGCCATACGCTCGCTTGCCCTGGAATTCGAGGGCAAATCATTTGCACTCCGTCGGGCAAATCGCTGGCTAAAAGATCATAAGTTCCACTGTAGGTGGAGCCTTGGCCCTTGGGTAAACTCACCAGTACGGTCCATCGGTTTCCTTGAGGCACAGCCAGCCCGGTGCCTCGGGAACCTTCAACCCAATCAAAGAACCTGCTGGACAAAACCGGATGGACCGAATTCGGTGGGGTTTCGATCTCTACGCGATAGACCGATGTCTCACCTCCAGCATTGTTGGTATCACGAACCTCAATGATGTAATCGCCATCCTTTTTCGGTTCCCAGATGACCGATGGATCGAGCACATCCTTGACCCCTCCTCCCGAGCGGATGGATGTCCCGAATAGGTCTCGGTCATTGAGTGTCCGAGGGTCGGCATCGTCGACGTCGATCTCTGGAGCTTGCAGATTGCCTTGAGCATCCAAAGGGATAATGCGGATTGCCGGATCGATTGGAAATCCAAGTGCCGAGGCAAACACGCGGACTCGATAGCGATCGCCTTGAGCGACTCGGACTCGATATCGATCGACATCTCCCGGGGATTCGATCAGTCCGTTCAAAGCGATCGGTAAATGGTCGACCGAAGTTTCCTGCACAAGGGGCTTCTCTAAAACGTTGCCAAACGAGCAAGATCTGAGGGTTAAGCCCGAAGGGGCTTGGCCAAACCACTCGAAACAAGAGCTTTCACTGGGCAGTTCGACGGTCTGCTCAAATGCTCCCGCTGGATCCCCGAGCATCGTGACTGTCAACGATTCTCCATGCTTGCCCCCAGCAGGATAGCTCGCCATGGGGCGTTGGAAATCGCCTAGGTGAATGGCATAAGGGATATCGCGAGGAGAATGAACCGACTGCCGGACTTCGACATAGACTTTGCCATCTGGCAGGTTCCCAGGGACGATGAAACTCAGCAAGGGATCTTGGACGTGCAGTGCGTTTTCATCATTGGATGCCAGTTCGCGGCCAGTCGCGTCCAGCACTCTCAACGCAAGGTCGAACTCTGCATCGCCGTAGTGATGGTCTGCGAGCCGCACGCAGTCGACTTCGACCGAAAGCCTCGACCCTGCCTTCACATCGACTTGATACATGTCAGTATCGACCGTCGCGAGAATGGTGGAAGGGATCGGCACGGGTTGTGCCGTTGCAATGGTATCGTTCGATGCATTCGTCTCGGCGATGACGGGGAAAGGAGAGACATGAAAGGTGGCTAGGAGCGAGAGTCCTTTGGCCGTTCGCAGCCGAAACGGATGTTCGCCGGGTTGGCAATCCGGGTCGATCTCCAGAACCGCTTTGACTTGCTCCTCGATCCGTCCACCGTGGGCAAGTCCGATGGGGTGCTCAAGGGGTTGGAGCGTTTCGAGCGACAGGGCTCGTATTCCTGGTTTGTAAAACACGAGTTCCTTCGGCTCTTCCAAGAACTTACCTTGGATGATCACTTCGACCTTGGTTCCACGCTGCCCGATGCGCGGCCGCACCCATTCGACATCTCGAAGCATTTCGCCGGCGATCGATCCCGGACAACCCAGCAAAAACAGCAACAGGATCGTACCGAGTGCTGCAGGAATCGACTTGGTTGCAGTAGGCATTGGTATCTAGGCCAAGAGAGCGGAGACGAGTTTGCCGTCTTTGATGATTTCGATCGGGCGGGTACCGAAGGCGACGAGTTCTTTATCGGCATCGATGCCCAAACCATGGTAAATCGTATAGAGCAGGTCCTCTAGGGGGACGCCATCGCGGGCCGGTTCATTGGCAACCGAATCGCTTGCTCCATGGATGAGTCCTTGCTGGAATCCACCACCTGCCAAGAGCATCGAGTAGCATCGTGCATGGTGATCCCTGCCAGAGTCTTTGTTGATCTTGGGCGTACGTCCGAACTCGCTTGTAACCCAGAACAAGGTGGAATCCAAAAGCCCTCTGCGATCCAAGTCGGTAACGAGTCCCGAAATCGCGTAGTCCAAGGGCCTCATGTAGTCGTCGCAACATTTTTTGACGTCGACGTGACAATCCCAGGATCCATAGTCGATTGTGACGAGTCGCGTACCGGCTTCGACCAGTCTACGTGCGATGATCAGTCGCTCGGCAAGCCCCTTGGGATGGTACTTGTTGTCGGGTGCAAGAACCTTTCCGGTCACTTGGGTGCCATAGAGTTCAAAGGTCTCGTCGGTTTCTCCTTCAAAGGAAAATGCACGCTGGGCCTCGGGTGACGTTAGGACCGCGTAGGCTTTTTTATAAAAACCGTCCATGGTGTCCAAGGTGGTAGGCTCGGTTTCCATCGCTCGGATTCGCTTTTCGATAAGCTCTCTTGCGGCATTTCGTCGATTGAACCGATCGAGCGAAATTCCTTGTGGAAGCGAAAAGTCGCGAACTTTGAAATTCTTGCCATTGGCAGGATCGTCACCGATCTCAAATGCACCGAAGCTGCTTGGGAGAAAGCCTGTGTTGCCCGCGAAGGCGTTGCGTTTTGGGACGGCGATGTACGGTGGCAAGATTCCTCGGGGGCCGAGTTCATGCGAGATGATCGCGCCCATCGATGGATAGTCGATGACAGCCGTTGGGGTGTAACCGGTCGAGAGATGGTAGGTTGCCAAACCATGGTCAGGAACCTTGCCGACGACCGTTCGGACCACGGTGAGTTTTTTGGCGAGCTGAGCCGTCTTTGGGAAGTTTTCGCTGAAGATATCGCCGTTGCTGGTTTTGACTACGCCGAAGGGGCCTCGGTATTCCAGCGGTGCTTCGGGTTTTGGATCGAAGGACTCGTGTTGAGGAAAGCCGCCACCGAGGTTCAGTTGAATCACACTCTTGATCCGCTCGGGCAATTGTCCTTTCGCTGCCTGAGCCGAGTAGGCTCCGGTTTGGCTGTCGTCTGCCGAGGCTCTTAAACGGAGCAAGTCGCCCAGGCTGAGACTCAAAGCCCCGAGGCTGCCGACTCGCAGAACATCGCGTCGATTCAAACGGCGAAAGCCTTGACAACCCAAGGCATTGATCGTGGCTCGATCCGGTCTGCTTTGAACCATCTGAGGTGGCTCCTATTTCTTGGATTCGAGAAAACCTTGTTGCTGCATCCACTCTGCGGCGCGATCCGGCCAGGTTCGCGATAGGCTAGCTGTATTGCGAAGACCATAACCGTGTCCACCCGTTGGATACAGATGCAGGCTGAAAGGGACTTTGAGTTCGTTGAGTTTCAATGCAGGAACCAGGACGTTTTCGCATCCGAGCCCATCGTCTTGAGCCATCGTTAAGAACATCGGCGGAGTCTCCTTCGTAAATACAACATCGCTTGCCAATTGCTGCTTGTTGTCTTTGTCGATGAGGTAGGCTGGATAGATCAAGAGGGTAAAGTCCGGGCGTGGAACAAGTTCGTCGGCTGCATCGGACTTGGAATAGGTCAGTGTGGAAAATCGCGTGGTGAGCATCGTGCATAGGTTTCCACCGGCGGAGAATCCCAAGCATCCGATGCGTTTGGAGTCGATCTTCAGCTCCGTGGATTTTGAACGCAGCAGATTCAATGCTCGCTGGGCATCTTGCAAAGGAGCTTCATAAGGTGCCTTCCCCTCGCGCCTAGGAACTCGGTATTTCAGCAGCGCTGCGGTGACTCCGATCGAATTGAGCCACTCGCATACTTCGGTTCCTTCAAGGTCGTAGGCAAGAATATTATAGCCGCCTCCGGGGCAAACCAGCACACAAGCACCGGTGGCTTTGTCGGGTGCAGGGCTGTAGATGCGAAGATCGGGTTGGGTGACATTTCCGATCCGCACGACGGCTCGGTCGGCAACACCTCGATCTCCAGGTTTGGAAGTGTCCCCTTCGGCAGGATAATCTTTCGTCTCTCCAGGTGCTTTGTCGCTCCAGAGTTTGATCGTTTGAAAAGTCTTGCTGCTCTCCTGTGCCGATATGCTACCGCAGGCGATCGAAGCAAGGAGAAGTGAGACAAGAGCCGAGCTTCGAATCATTTTTCGAGGTCCTTTACAAAGTTCCTAAATGAGAATCATTTCCCGAGCTCTTTGAGCAACTCGCTCATCTCGGCGGCGGCGTGAAGATTGTTCTGAGTGCGTGCTTCCTCGATCCCATCGCGCAGGAATCCACGTGCATCCTCGATGCGACCGAGTTCGGCCAATTGTTGTGCAGCCATGAAAAAGGCTGCCACGTACTTCACTGCGGGATCGTAAGCCAACTGTTTGAGGATAGCGATGCTCTCGTCGCAGTTCTCTTCTTTGCGAAGCTCTAGAGCCAGAGAGTACCTGAGGAACGGATCATTTGGCTCGTCAGCGAGCATCGCGAGAATTTTGTCTTTGCGACTCATGCTTTATCGGGTCCTTCGGGAATTATCGTGGCTGAGAATGGTGAGTCTATTCTCCGAGCCGGGTCGGGTCGATAGGGGCCCCTAGACGATTAAGCTTTCTTTTTGAGGATCAGGACCACATCGCACGATTTTTTGGACAATCGGCACGGATCGCTGATATCGAACCAAAAATCGTAGACGCCCACAAGTTCTAAGGTCTTGACCTTTTCCAATAAGGACTTCAGTTGATCGACATTGTAGAGTCTCAGTCGCAGCAGGTCGGTCAGTTTTTTCTCCTGGCCGTCGATAGAAACCTTCATCGTCATTTTCAATTCTTCGATACGCTTATCCAGATCGACCTCTTTGACCGTCAGCGAGTATCGAATCTGATATTGCGGGGTTTTGACCGACCAACTCTCAGTCCCCCACAACTCACCGTCGCTCGGGACGATATGGAGAGAAAGAACGAAGACTCCGCCTGGGCGAAGATGCTTTGCGACACACTTGAGATGATTGGCAGCGGCCGACTCGGTCTCAAGATGCCGGAACGTATTGATCGCGTTGAATGCAGCATCAAAGGGTTGGTCAAAGTGAAAGTCAGTCATATCCTGCTTGGATAATACCGCACGCACGCCCATCTCTTTGAGCTTCTTAGCGCAGTAATCGAGCGACGGTTGACTCAGATCCATCCCCGTTACGGCATATCCGCGTCGGGCCATCTCACGCACCAGTCGCCCTGAACCGCAACCCGCTTCTAGTATTCGCTCGACAGGAAACGGCACGTACTTGCGAAACACATCCTCCAAGAATCGTGCTTCCGTGGGAGTCTCCTTCAAGAATCCAGCTTCGTACCACTCGGGGTGGTCGTACCAGTTGATCGTTTCACTGGTCGGTTGGTTGGTCGGTTTTGGATCCTGCTTTTTGCTAGTGCGCGATTTCAAAACAATCAGCTCCGTCTCATGAGGAATGGAATGTGAATCAAGGTGAGTAACTGCGTGATAAGCGGCCAGTGACAGTCAATGGATTTGCTCTGCGACGAGTTGAGCATCCCATGCTCATGCGGTAAGTGGCAGACTGCTTGCAGCAAAGACGTGGCATAGCTCCTTCATCCGCTTTTCAGAAATGGAAGTGTTGCTTGCCACGAGCAAGAGTCTTCCTCGTCGGATGACCCCTTTCTCCATGAACCTTCCGAAAAGATCCAATCGTTCGATCGAACCTGAGCGATCCGTATGGAGCTTGCTGTCGGCGATGTCAAGCGGATGGATCGCAAGTGCCAGCCGGCGATCCTCGGAACAGAGAAACTCAGGGTGGCAGGACCACGGTCCCTTCGGATCCTGTGGAACCAAGCTCAATTGAGGATTGCACTCAAGCATCGAGGTTTGAACGCTGAGCCACAGTTCCGCGACCAGCAAGTCCTGATCGCTAGGTTGCACCCGAACGTCGAGTTGGTAGCTAAATGGCCAAGGGTAACGCTGCGGGAAAGCCACGATGAAATCATCAAGCCGACTGTAGGATTCGCCAGGTGTCGGAGCTGGAGTCGTTGCAGCAACCGAATCCTCTCGGGGTTGGATTTCCCAAGCGAATTTCCCGGCGGGTTGATCGATCTGAATACTAAGATTCGGCTGAGTCTGCACAACCAACTCGATCGAGCCGTGCTTGATGGTGGCTTTGTTTTCTGAAACTTTCCAACCCATAGGAGGCCAAACGATTTCGCGAATATTTCAAAAGAAACGATTTTTGACGACGACATGCCTTGTCGAATCGGACACAACGACTGGTATCACCATCAAGCACTATAGTGAAAAACTATAATATCAACAGGGGTTTGCGTCGATGCGGGTATCATCGGCCACTTAGGAAAAAGGAATTCTTCAGTTATTTTACTGGCTAAGTCGATTTGTTTTGGGCCTGGCTGCTCGTACTCGTACTCGAAGGCGCATGTTGGGATCTAATTGACATACGGGCCAAATACCAGGGTTCCAGCTTCCTTGAAAAGGTGAGTGCCTTGAATCGATTCAAGCGCTCTCGAGTACGAGCTCTCGAAGAGTGCTTGAGAATTTTGATCGATTTTCTTGGCGACTTTGTGCGGGGGGCTTCCGATCCGCTCAGGCTTGGATCACAATCCTGCGGAGTCTGCATAACAAACCTGGGAGTGAAACAAATTGGATCTTGATTTGCACGAAGCGATGGTGACGGCCAAAGAAGCGGCGAGCCGGGCTGGTGCGATTCTTTTGTCGATGAGAGGCACTGCTGCAGTGCATGCCAAGAGTGGCAAGGATCTTGTCACCGATGCGGATCTTGCGGCCCAAGTCGCAATCAGCCGAATCTTAGGGGATGCTTATCCAGATCATGGCTTTCTGGGAGAGGAAGCGGCAGTCGAAATCTTGGAGTCGCAGAAGCTCGGACTCGAACGATCTCCTTACCGTTGGGTCGTTGATCCGTTGGATGGAACGACCAACTATGCGCATGGATTTCCTCAATATGCAGTGAGCATCGCACTGACTTACGAACATGAGCCAGTGCTGGGGCTGATTTTTGATCCTGAGGCGAACGAAATGTTTAGCGCCATGAAGGGTTATGGGGCCCTGCTCAATGACGGAACGATTCAAACCAGCTCGCAGATCGAGCTATCGCGATCCTTAGTCGCCGCAGGTCTATCTCCGAATCTCAGAGAAGACTCCATCGAGATCCGCAATCTCACCAGGATGTTGCTTGCCAGCCAAGGCCTTCGCCGACTCGGGTCCGCCGCCTTGAACCTCTGCTACGTGGCTTGTGGAAGATTGGACGGATACTGGGGCGGCACGCTTAAGCTTTGGGATATCGCAGCCGGGGTGTTGATTGTCCGAGAGGCTATGGGGGTGGTTACCGATTTTGGTGGAGACGACCAACGGGCACTCGGTGGTGCACTGATCGCCGCTTCGACGCGCCAGTTGCAGCAGCAGATCGCCCAGGTCATCGCTGACTAAGTTGATTCTGGTATCTTCTTTAGCGTCTTGGTCGAACAACAGGTCGGATCACACGCTGCGCGCTGTTGGTTCGAGGGGCAGCGTTGCCCTGCATGGGTGAGCCATTGCGAGGACCGGCACCTTGGGGCAATACCGACTGTGGCTGGGCTACAACCGAATCGGCGCTTCGACCGGTGTTGCCAGCGATGTTCGCGTTCTCGGCGGCGTTGGTTTCATCCTGAGGCTCAGAGAGTATCTCGCTTAGTCGTTTGTGGTAGAGAGCCAAAGCCCTCTCGGCATGACCACGAGGACCGATGGGCCACTTCAAATGGCGATTGTCGTAAATGTTCGCCATCAAAAAATCGATCGCTTTCTCGACTCTCCGCGATCGTACATCGGTGTCGCTTACCGTGAAGAGCAACCATTCAAGCATATGGCCAGTAGTCTGCACTTTGCGCTCGACATTCGGCTCGTTGCCTCGGCCTTCAAACCAATTGGTGCTAAAGCTTCCGTCTGGGTTTTGCAATTGCCAAGTGTAATCGATGAACTCGTTGATGAATTTGGCTGCTCGCAGGTATTGCCCTTGGAGCGGTTGGCCTTGGAGCACCCGTTGCTTGATCGCAAAGGAGTAACCCATCAGGCGATGGGTGCCGCCGCAAGCCGAACCGACAACAGGCTGCGCAAGCTCTTCTTGGATGAGCTTTTGAATGCTCCATACCTTGCCGTCGTTCGATCGCCACTGCTTATCCGAATCGAGGTAGTACGAAAGTCCCATGAGCTTGAAGGTTAGCTCGGACTTTTCTCGGCAGGTTGCCATTTCGTACAGGACTAAGTCTTCGACGGTAAATTTTTGATCGCCTATTTGAATCGGATAGTCAGGGGGGACTTGGCACTGGGCCAAGATGGCTAGGAATTGCCCTTGGTGACCTTGAACGCCGCCACCGACGTTTGGAACGAAGGTGTTTCCTCTGGGTGTGAATATTCGCTGGGTCTTGCATAGCCCGTTATGGCACATCCAACCGATTGCATTGACCCGATTGTTATTCGGGCCGATCATCTCGTAATCGCTTCCGAATGCCAAGAGCGAGTGCATCACAGCCCATGGCGACCTTGCTGCGGTCGACTCAGGGTTTTGCAGATAGAAATCCAGTGCGAGTTGTACGCGATCCAATCGAGATTGCTGAGCCGGGGTTCCGTAGAAGCTCTTGGTTTGGGCGTTTTCTTCCTCTTGCGATTCCATTTGCCCGAATCGAGACTCGCCGTACAAGCTCGGTTTTTTGGCTTTCTCGGCATCGACTCCTTGAAGCGACCGATCGGTCTGGGCGATTTGATTCGGTTCGAATTCCTGTGCTAGGTAGTCTCGCATGTCCTCATCGGAGGACTTCAAGTCCCGCTTCTTAGGCGATTTTCCGGTTGGCTCGGTCGGCTCGGCTTCCGAATCCGGTTCGCCTGATACAAACCCGCTACCGGGTGTGAACTTTGGTGGCTCATCCGAACTCAATTCCCCGATCACGATCGAGTCGGGGGCATCCAACCCATCTTCAAGAGCTTGTGCAATCCATGAGCATGTCATGCCGTGGAATGGGCTGGGTTGTAAGCTACCAACGAGCTTCAAGGTAGCCACGTAGCATTCGAGTTGATCATCGACGGCAAAGAGCTCACTGCGCCATCCGCTTGCCGGTTTTGAACCTTCTCTGAGTTCATTGGTTGGGATCTTCGCAACCGAGTCGACCGAGGAGCGCAAGGGGTTCTTTCGACTCGACTGCGTCTGGGATCCGATCGGAGGCTCTGCCCCGATGAGCGTCGGCACGGCTATGAGGAACCCCAGACCGATCGATGCCGACAGCAAGTGACGACAGAAGACGCTCTTGAGCCGACTCCGAATCCCTTGTGATTTGCTTGGATCTCGCTGAGGATGTCGGTACAAAGTCATTCGATGAGACCAATCGTTGCACGAAAGCATTCGGGGATCGAGAGGAGACACCCTTCTATCGGACAGCCACGGGAAGTGGATGCAAGGATAAAACCGGAAATAGCACCTAAAATCGTTACGCATCCTTTGAAGGTTCCCCGGTTTGACTATTTTCAACCGCAGCTTCATAGACCGCTACTGCAGCCTTTGCCATCAAGTGAACCGTGTGATGGCTCGGTAATAGCGGGAGCTTTTTTAACCCCATCTTGATAACGATCTCGAAAATCGCTTCGAGTATCTTTTGCTCTAATTTAGAAACAGTTCGTGGATCCATTAGAAATTCCCTTTTCTTTTCCGGGTGCAAAGACGCTTAGCAGCAACGGAGAAGCTGTAAGTTAAGCAAAATCAAATGGTTGCGCCGATTCCAAGGTGAGAATTAATCCGAGATTTTGACAAGAAACCCGCATCCGGCGCGAACTATTAGATGAGCTTTGCGTATTATCGATCGGGTTTTGGTACGTACGGCAAAACTCTAGGAATATCAACCGTCCGTGATGTTCCGGTTTTTTCCTTGTAGAAAGGCTGTTCAATGACGACTCGTAAAGAGGCTCTGATCAAGCTAAAAGAAGTTCTTCTGCTTCGACGTGAAGCTCTCCGGAGAGCCCTCGACGGGGACATTAGCATGCTCCAGACGTTGTCCCAGGAGGGTGGCGATGTGATGGACGCGGCGATGGATACCGCCCAAGACGAGATTAGCAGCCAATTGGTCGAAGTCGAAAGTAGGGAACTGACCCAAATCGAAGAAGCCCTCTCAAGGTTCAAAGACAATGTCTATGGGGACTGCGAAATCTGCGAAAAGCCGATTCCTCTAGCCCGTCTCCAAGCAGTGCCTTATGCCACGACCTGCATCGAATGCGCTCGCAAGCAAGAACTAGGCCAGATCTCCCAGGGCGAAGAGTTCAGTTGAACCTACAAAGTTCTACCCAGCAGCATCGATAAAAGCGCCATACGAATGTAGACCCCGTTTTGCGCTTGACGGAAGTAACCTGCGATTGGCAATTCATCGACCGATAGGGCGATCTCGTCGACCCGAGGCAACGGATCTAAAATCAACCGAGTCGAAGAAGGGATCTGTTCTGGGGTCAGTCGGTACTCATAACGGTACTTTTCAAAAAGCGAGCGGTCAGGGAACCGCTCCTCTTGGAGTCGATTCAGGTAGATCACGTCGGGATTCTTCAGTTCCGAGAGTGCGTTGGATTGGCTAACCCGTACATTTCTGCTTTGGCATTGCTCGATCAGCCACCCCGGAGCTTGCAGCTCAGGCGGGGAGATAAAGTCGAATCCTACGTTTTCAAATTGGGAGAGAACCAAGCAAAGCGAGTGAATGCTCCGAGATTGCAGCGGATCGAAACCAAAGGCGTAATCGAGGTTGGCCAATGACCCTAACTCTTCCATGATGGTAAACGTATCGACGAGCGACTGAGTCGGATGTTCGTTGCCACCGTCTCCCGCATTGATAAACGGAACGCTCGATGCAGCCGATGCGATCTGGGCATCACCGGATTTCGGGAGCCTGGCCACAATCAAGTCGCAATAACCGCTGACAACTTTGATTGCATCCGAAAGCGATTCTCCCTTTTCAAAAGAGGTCGAGCCAACGCCTTGAATAAAAACAATCCCTGCCCCGAGCCTCTGCGCGGCCGACTGAAAACTCAGCAGCGTACGGGAACTCGGTTCGAGAAACACAAGGCCTATCATTTTGTCGGCCAGCAAACTGGTTCGACCGCTGTTTTGGCAGATTGCCCGCATCTTGCGAGCCCTCTGGAAAATATCGTGCAGAACCTCAATCGTCAGTTGTCTTGCAGAGATCAGTCGCTCTAGTGGCATCGTCGTGGATCGATCTAGGAAATGGGATCCGTGAATCGGTAGTACTCAGACAATCTTTGGATGAACCGAGTATCGAGCACTTCGATCCTATGCTTTGTTGGCACATGGTCAATTCTTGGTTTGGTCATCAACAGCCTTTCGAGTACGAGTACTGTTTCACTGAGCACGAGTACGAGTACGAGGAAATCCGGTCGGATGCACAACCATGGATTTATACGGTACAATCCGGTGGCGAGTTTGGGTAGATAGCCTACCTGTCCATTTTCTGACAATTCAACCCTCCATCGACTGCATGCGACCGGCTCTGCTCCAAACCAACCTCCCTTTTCCAAAACGTCAAGGAAAAGTCCGCGATGTCTACGATCTTGGGGACCGCCTTCTGATCGTCAGCACCGATCGAATCAGCGCCTTTGACTGGGTCATGCCCAATGGCATCCCCGATAAAGGCCGGATTCTTAACCAACTGAGCCTCTTTTGGTTTCGAACCCTCGGAGTCGAACATCATGTCCTGGATGACAAACTGCCACCGGAAATCCAAGCTTTGGATCCCCAAGGGGAATTGCAGGGTCGCTCGATCGTTACCCGAAAAGCACAAGTTGTCCCGTTTGAATGCGTGATCCGCGGATATATCGAAGGCAGCGGTTGGCGAGACTATCAAAAGACCCAATCGATTTGCGGTATCCATCTGCCACCAGGGCTCAAGCAATGCGACGCTCTGGAGAGTCCGCTCTTTACCCCTGCGACCAAAGCGGAAACAGGACATGACGAGAATGTGTCCTTTGAACGAATGGTCACAGATCTAGGTTCAAAGATAGCCGACGAACTCAAAGAACGCTCGCTGGATGTCTATCACAAAGGTGCTTCGATTGCAAAACAACGAGGTATCATCGTTGCAGATACCAAACTCGAATGGGGCTGGTTCGACGGTCGATTGATTCTCATCGACGAAGTTCTCACGCCTGATAGCTCTCGCTTCTGGCCTGCATCGCAGTGGCTACCTGGCCGCCCCCAACCTTCCTTCGATAAACAATACCTCCGAGAATTCTTAGACCAAACCGCTTGGGATAAAAACAGCCCTCCTCCAGTTCTTCCAGATAACATCGTCCAGCAGACGCGCCAAAGATACCTTGCTGCCCTCGAGCAGATTACCGGCCAAGGCCTCTAAAAACTATCCACTCATGAACAACCTCGATTACAAACAAAAAATAAAAACAAGCGTCATCGCCGTTCCACCCTTGGCCAGAACCAGCGACCTAACGGTTTGCGAAAAAGAGAATCGGCGCCTCATCGAGCACCTCAAGTCCGGTGGTATCCGTACGTTTCTCTACGGCGGGAACGCTTTGTTCTATCACATCCGACTCTCCGAATACGACCAAGTAGTCCACCAACTGGTCGAACTAGCAGGTCCAGACTCTTGGGTGATCCCCTCGATCGGATCGTCCTTTGGGATGATGATGGACCAAGCGGCGATCGCCGCCGATTTGCCTGTCGATACGGTCATGGTGCTGCCCCAAAAGGATATCACCGATGTCGCTGGCATCGAGCGGGGTATCCGCCTTGCAGTCGACCGCATGGGCAAGCCCGTGGTGTTGTACTTGAAATTCGATCGCTGGTTGCCACCTGCTGCTGTCGAGCGGTTGGTCAATGACGATTGCGTCAGTTGGATTAAGTACGCCGTGGTTCTACCTGACCCTAACAACGATCCTTACTTGAGGGAATTGCTCGAACGAGTCCCTGCCGAGTTGTTCGTAAGCGGTATGGGTGAGCAGCCTGCAATATGCCACATGCGAGACTTCAATATGGGCGGGTTCACAAGCGGTTGCGTTTGCGTTAGGCCCGATCTATCGAGCCAGATGCTCAAGGCCATTCAGGCAAGCGATTGGCAAGTTGCAGAAAAGATCCGCGAGATCTTTGAACCCCTCGAAAACCAACGCAACACGATCTCTCCGATCCGCGTGTTGCACGAAGCCATACGCGTCTCGGGACTGTCGAATGTCGGACCGCTATTGCCCTTGATGAGCGGACTCGATGAAACTCAACTTGCACCGTTGAGCCGAGTCGTTGAGAGCCTTCAGAGTGCCAATCTGGCTCGTTAAGCGTCTTCGTCCTTGGGGATCTCGAACTTCGGAGCCGAAGACTCGACGATCTGAGGTTCGTCGCTAGCGATCTTCGACTGGTACTTCGGTGGTTCGTAAGTGTCCACCGCTTGAAACTCGCGCTTGAACTCGTCGACGTTACGCTTAAGCCCTCGGTAGGTTCCTCCGAGATTGCGCGCAACTTCAGGAAGTTTTGAACCAAAGAGCATCAAGGCCAAAACTCCGAAAGCGACCATCTCCGTGGTGCCAATGCCTCCAAACATGCCAAACCTCGACTTGTTGATCGAATTAGGAAGACTTGGTTGTTTCAGACGGAGATTCAGAATCGTCGTCCCGCATCCCCTTCTTGAACTCGATAGCACTGCGTCCCAAGTTCCTCATCAAAGAAGGAAGTCGAGCACTGCCAAATACAAGCATTGCGAGCACCAAAAAGATCAAAAGCTCTTGTGTTCCGATTCCAAACATGTGCGATACCCCAGGGGGTGGATGACTAAGGGGAATTCGAGTTAGGACAGCCTCTGCCAATTCCCTCGAATCTCTGCCCTATTCTATTGGATCACTTCCGAGTGTCAAACCGCCAATCGAATCAGACCGGGCGGCTATCGGAAAAGATCGACCCAAGATCGAGGGTCATTTCGATGTTGCCGATAATAATGCTAACGATTTCCTTGGCAGAAAAAATAGTTTCGTCTTGCCTTTGCCCGGCCTGGCTAAACACGTACCGGTGCAACGATTGCCCGGGAATGTCAAAAATCCAGTACTCTTGGACACCCGCAGTTCGGTAAATCTCAGCTTTAGCCCGATCGCGTTCGAGGGAACTGTCGGCAACCTCGATCACCAACCTGCACTCATGTCCGAAAGGATGTCGCGTGCGAAAACTCTCGTGGGATCCTCGGATAATCGACAAATCAGGTTCAGGTTGGCTTCGGTTTGTGGTGATCGGGAGCTGACACTGAATGAGAAAATCGAGTGGTATTTGCTTGTGCAGCCAATCGGACAGGAACCTAACGATGTAACCGTGCATGGGTCCATGATTCATTTTTTCGACAATCCATCCTTCAAGCAACTCCACATGATCCTCAGGAGTCAAAATCCCCAACTGCCCAAGCTGCTCGTACTGGGCTACGGTAAAGCGGCGCAGTGGCCATGGGGGCGCAATTGCCGATCCCCACTCGGAATCCGTATTGGTCAAATCACTTAACATCTCAAGCACCTTGGAAACAATCGATTGACCCGACAGACGATGATACGCTTCTAAAAGTATAATCGATACTGAGCGATTGCTCTAAACGGATCTACTTCCAAGTTCGGTTCTTCGGGAATTTTAACGGTTGCAGTCTTTACAGCCGGTATTCACAGGATTGCCGATGGTAACCCCAGACGCTGCTCCTGCCCCTGATGCAGGAACCATTGTCGCGGGTGCCCCCGATGCAGGAACCATCGTCGCAGGTGCCATCCCCGCAGAGGGTGGAGCAACCGTCGGTCCATAAGCCATCGGAGGGCCATAAGTCGGCTGAACCGACATCGGTGCATAGACCCCCGGCCGGTTGGGTGCAAAATGACACATTCCCCAATTGTCACACTTCCACTGCTCGACACTCCGACACATGCCGCATCCACCCAACAGAGGAATTGCCAGTATCAAGCCAACTCGTGCGATCTGCTTTTTCATTATGCACCCGGGCACTAAAAATTCGTGACGCCAACGCTCGTTCGAATATGGCTCACTTTTCGGAGGCTTGAGCAATTCCAAGAGATTTCTAGTAGAATTTACCCAAGGTGAAGCGATAACCGAACCTTGCAAACCGCACGACCCAGACAATCGCTCCCCCCTGCCCCTCCCTCCTACCCTCTGTCCGAATGAACAACCGACCCGTGTGCCTTGAGTTCTACATGCGGATGACCAAGATCCCTGGACTGATCTTGATCGCCATTTTTCTTGCTCCTGGCTTTGCCCAGTCTCAGTCGACCCAAGAGCAACTCAGCGAAATCTTCCGCCAGCAGATCGCTCCTTGGATCAAACAGAATTGCACCAACTGCCACAATGAAGAAAATCGAGAATCAGGCATCCGCGTCGATAACCTCGACGACTCGCTACCCGATTCGAGCATCCGGCTATGGCAAGCGATCTTCGATCAAGTCGCAGAGGGCAAAATGCCCCCCGAAGATCAGCCACAACCCACCGACCAAGAGCGCCAACGCTTCACTCAATGGCTGTCCGATGCTCTGCACCTTGCGAAAACCAGACCCACACCTCGCAACGGACTAATGCGTCGACTGACCGTACCCCAGTACGACCGAACCCTTAAAACACTCCTTGGTATCGATCGAAACCTCACCGAAACACTTCCACCAGAAGCCTTGTCCCGCGACGGTTTTACCAATCAAGCAAACACGCTGGCCATCAACCCGCTTCAGCTCGAAACCTATTTCAAAATCGCCGACGAAGCACTCGATGCGGCCCTCGTCGACCCGAATTTAACCCCGGTGATCGAGTTCTTTCGAATGGATCTTGGAAAGTCGATCCATCCAAATCCTTCAAGCGAACAACTGATTTTAGGAGCCAATAACCACCTGCTTGCCAACTCGGACTTCATGGTCACCGAACCGGAGCTTACCAAGCCGTTCTCTTTCGAGCGGTTTCGCCTCCAGCGAAAATTTCGATTCATCGAAGGTTACCAAGGAAACGATACAGTCCGAGGCTGGCGAGACTTTGATGGCATCCACCATGCGGTATTCGCATGCATGCGAGGCAACGAAGGCTATCCGAAAGGAAAAGCTTACGAAGTGCTCCCCAAGGGACTTGCCCTAAGACCGGCGATACCCAGCCCGGAAATCTTCGGCGAATCGAGTACCTACGGACCCCAAGCGAACTTCAAATTATCGCTCCGCGAACTGCCCGAGCGCGGGAAATTCCAAGTTCGAGTGACTGCCTCGAAGGTCAACGATCTTCTGCTGATCGACCCAAACACTCCCGCTTGGACCCCCAACACCAAGCCCTCGGCAAGCTTGGATTGGATCCAAACCAGTGGCGATTCAAAAACAAGCCATCAGGTGACGATCCCTCAGGACGGTGTCTATCAAATCCTCGTGCATCAACAACAACCGCAAGGCGCCATTACCGATGCCGACTCGACTCGGCTCGAACAAGGTTTACTCGGTCACTGGACCATGAACTCAGAAGATACTCCGTTGCCTGATGAACAAACGGTGCAGCTGCAAACCGTGCAGCTTACGGGGAAAGCAACCTGGGCCGAGTCACCGTTTGGCAAAGCTCTATCGGTTTCTGGAGAGCCGGATGCACTTGCACAGTCACAGTCTGCGAGCATCGGAGTCGGCACCGGGGATTTCACCATCAGTGCTTGGATCCATCCTCAGAAACTCGCCCAAGGTGGGATCGTTTGTTTGGGGGGATATGGATACACCCATGGCTGGTTGCTGGACATGCCCGATGCACGCGGTATCCTCCGCATAGAAACGGCCAACTCGAATCGCCAGCACAACGGAACCGTCCAAACCCCACCTGGAGTCCTCAAAAAAGACACTTGGCAACATGTCTGTGCAGTCATCCGACGAGATCCTCAGAAAACGGAACTTCTGGTCAATGGATACCGAGTCGCTCTTGGAACCATCCAAAGTGCGGATCTGAGTAACCCGCAAGCCCGTTTGCAGATCGGTCGTATCGAGAATGCCCAAGGCTTCCACGGGCTGATCGATGAAGTTCGCATCTATAACCGAGCTTTGGAACACAGGGAGATTCAAGCTCTCGTCGAACCCGGCAGGACTTTCGCGAAACCACCTGCGTTTCCCAAAGAAAACCACGAACTGCGTCTATCGATGGCTCATCAAGACAGCTCGGAACGCATCCAGGCGACCTCGATCCTATCGCAATCGAATTTTGGGATCGCTCGATTCTCGAAAGGTAACTGGCAAGTCGATCTGTCTTACCCTGGCCCAGTCCCCATCGATCGCATCGAGCTGTATCGCTTGGACGATCCAGCGAACCCTTTGGCACAGCAATGGCACGATCGATTCCTGCGTTATGAATCGAGGAATCCTAAACTCGGTGTTCATATCGGTCTGCGCCGTGACTGTGGCAGCACGCTTACCCAAGTCGGTGAGCCTAGGGTCGTCCAAGACAAGCAACCAAGGGTGTATGTGTTTGAAGGGGATATCGCGAACTTCCCAAGTCCCGATGTCGAGCCCGACAATGTGAATTACTTGGCCGGCGTTCGCGAGATCGGAGTTCGGCACGAATACACCGATGGTCGTGATATACCCAGACTCCTGATCTCTCGCGTCGAGTTCGAAGGCCCCTACTTCGAGCAGTGGCCACCTCAGCATCATCGGGATATTTTTGTCGAGCGATCCGATACCCAAAGCGATCGCGAGTATGCACAGCGAGTCATCGAACAGTTCGCATCCAAAGCGTTCCGACGACCGCTAACGAACATCGAGAAAAAAGAACTCTTCGCCGTCTTTGAAACCGAATTCACTGCGGGCAATTCGCTTGAAAAAAGCATCCGTGAAACGTTGCTCGTGACGCTGACTTCGCCACAGTTCCTTTACTTGATCGAAAAGAGCTTCGGTCCGGAACCCGAGCCACTCGATGAGTGGGAGCTCGCTTCGAAACTATCTTACTTTTTATGGAGCGCTCCACCTGACCGCGAGCTTCTTGCGCTGGCCGCCAAGGGCCACTTGCGAGACAATCTCGATGCCCAAATCGATCGACTTTTGAAGGATGCCAAGTCCGAGGCTTTCACTCAGCAATTCGTCTCGGAGTGGATGAGCCTCGATAAGTTCGATGTGGTGGAGGTCGATGCGAAACGATTTCCGAACCTTACCCGCGATGCGCGCAAGCACTTGAGGCGAGAACCGATCGAGTTCTTTCGGCACCTACTCAAGACCAACGCCCGCGCGTCGGAGCTCATTGCATCGGAGTATGTGTTAGCCAATGAAGTGGTTGCAAGTTACTATGGCCTTGCCGATCGAACCGAATCAGGCTTCGAATTCCACCCTATCGAGCATAGCGATCCTTCGCTAGGTGGGATGCTTACACAAGCTGCCCCGCTGAGCGGGCTGTCCGATGGACGCGAAGCCAACCCGGTCAAGCGAGGAGCATGGTTTGCCCGCAAGATCATTGCCCAGCCTCCTGACGATCCACCTCCAAACGTTCCGAAGCTCGAGGACCTTACGACCTTGAGCCTACGAGAGAAACTTCAGCGACACCGGGACGTTCGGGGTTGCGCCCAGTGCCATTCGGGGATCGACCCCTGGGGCCTGCCCTTTGAACATTTCGACGCGTCGGGCAAAGCCCGTACGGATGCCCAAGTCGACAGCGCCACGACTTTGTCCGACGGTACTAAAATTGCCGATTTTCATGCCTTTCGCGCTTATTTGGCCCAAGAGAGACAAGATCAGATAGCCTTCAGTCTGGCCAAGCATCTGGCGACCTATGCATGCGGACGGGGGCTAACTTACAATGAGACCTTGTGGCTAAAAGAAAACATCGGGCAACTCAAGGATTCCGGTTATCGAGTCGTCGATATCGTCCGATGGATCATCCATAGCGATCTTTTCGACAAGAAATAACGTTTGACCTTCGTTTCGGAAGCAAAGAACCCATGCTAACAACCCCACGATTGGATCGACGAGCCGTGCTCCAAGGACTTGCGGGCACTGCTTTGGCGTTGCCTGTCCTCGAAGCCATGGGGCGCGAGGTTGTCGAAAGCACCCCTCGACGATTCTGTGCTCTCTATACCGCGAATGGCATGTCGTTGCCCAAACCCGAGCATGGAATCGACGAGTGGAGTTGGTTTCCCAGCAAACAGGTCGACGGCAAGTTCGAGTTGGGCAAGTCCACCGAGCCATTGCAACCGTACGCAGACCAGGTCAGTTTTCTCGGGGGGTTGCATCATGAGAATGGGACCAAAGCCGATCCACACGTGTGCTCCGACATGTGGCTTACGGGTGCCCCGCTGCACAATCCCAAACCTGGGACATTCAATTCCGTTGGACTCGATCAAGTCATCGCGCAGCACACCAAGCAGCATTGCCGGCAGCCCTCGCTTGTTCTATCGATCGATGCGGGGGTTGGGTTTTTATCGCGAACTGGGACGATTTCGTACGACGTCCAAGGTCGACCGGTACCTGCCGAGAGTCATCCTCGAAGAGTTTTCGACCGATTGTTCCGTGTCGACCGATCATCGTTAGAGACCCAGCGACAGCGGTTGAAATCGCGCATGAAGCTTGTCGATGCGGTTCTAGAGAGTGCCAACTCGTTCAATCAGCAATTGGGTCGTTCCGATCGCGATCGAATGGATCAGTATCTAGCGTCCCTCAATGAGATCGAGTCACGGTTGATTGCATCTGAGAAATGGATAGATATTCCGCTCAAGCAACAGGATTACAGTCAACTGAATCTCGATGAATCGCCGGAAGGAGAGCCATCTGAGTACTATCGCAACATGTTCGATTTGATTGCGTTAGCGTTCGATGCAGACATTACGCGATCGGTTGCATTCATGCTTAATCGCGAAGACGGGATGGGGATCAGCGATACGTTTCCGTTGAAGTTGGGGCTGACTCGCACCCACCATAATTTGTCGCATGCGGGGGACAAAGACGGGCAGTTGCAGTTTGCCAAGTACGACCGGTTCTTGAGCCAGCAGCTGGCCCATTTCTTGGGTCGGTTGGGACAATACCAAGACAAGGATGGTAGCGTTTTGGACAACACGATTGTGTTGTATGGGAGTGGAGCGAGCACGACGCACTGGCCGAAGAATTTGCCGACGTTGGTAGCTGGGGGTCGAAACATGGGGCTAAGGCACGGCGTTTACTGGCGGCAAGGAGAGAACCGAATGAGCAATTTATTTTTGAGCATTTTGCACTCGATGAAGATTGAGCAAGCCAGCTTCTCCGATAGCACAGGGACTTTGGCCAACAACATCTTCACCAAGACCTAATTATTCGCCATTGTACAACGGCAAATTGTTCAACGGCTGTCGATTGTTCAACGGCTGTCCTCAGCCGTTTTCCGACAAGCTTTAGCTTGGCGTTGCTTTCCAGAACCCTCAGACGCGCCTCGCAAGCTCGGCACTGGGACGATTGAGGACAATCGTCGAACAATATTGTTCAACGGCATATTGTTCAACGGCTGTCCCCAGCCGTTGGGAGCATGAGTGAAGCGACGCCGCAGGCGTGTGTAGTTAGCCGCATAGCGCAAGCTGCGGGCAGTGAGATTTTCCGGCACAGCACCGATCGGGATCGCGTATCGAAACCAAGCCACGAACAAATCGCCACTGCGACCGCGCAAAGAGTATTCTTCCTCCCCCTCTCCCGCTGGCGGGAGAGGGGGCCGGGGGGTG
>Ga0315904_10002007_pt1 | contig 31940 bp, 21 predicted proteins | sample LakEriMetagenome_6_FD_203529 | JGI IMG/M metagenome (GOLD analysis project Ga0315904, IMG submission 203529) | Freshwater fungal communities from buoy surface, Lake Erie, Ohio, United States - Buoy 12 MA120 | ecosystem: Environmental > Aquatic > Freshwater > Lake | place: USA: Lake Erie, Ohio...
GTCTCCATCCGCCAGCTCCCGGACCACCACAACCCCATAGTTCCGCCAGTTTCCCGCAGGTTGCAAGGCATCTGCCCCCGGAACCGCCCGTCGCGCTTGCACCGCCGGGTCGATTCCGGTATCGCCGACCCCGTGCCGGCATAGCTCAGCTGGTAGAGCATCTGATTTGTAATCAGAGGGTCACGGGTTCGAGTCCTGTTGCCGGCACCACTTGGGTCTTGCTGATCGTGAGGCGACACAAAACTGTAATCGCACCGACACCGAACCGTTTCAGAACGCCCCTAATGCTGGATTATGACAGCGGGGGCAGGCTCCATGAGCGATCCAAAACTCATCTACTCTCTGGAGATCCGGGTGCTGGATCTCGAGAAGAAAATCGGTGACCTCGAAAAGCAGGTCGAAGGTCTGACGTCAGGCCGGAAGACTGCGGCTGGTACAAGTTTCGCACCTTTGCCTGCGGCCCTCGTCAAACGCATCAATGACGGCGAGAACGCTGTCCGCGCGGTCCGCCAATTCAGGTTGATGACACAGCGCGAACTCGGCGACCGCAGCGGTATCCGTCCCAACCACATCTCGGCGATCGAGCGGGGCATGTCCTACGGCCTGAAGACGGCCAAGCGTCTCGCCGAAGCCCTCGAAGTGCAGGTCGATCTGCTGCTGAAGTAACGAATTTCAGGGCGCCGCGGCGACGGCTTTCTTCGCGCTCGGCACGAACACAAATTCCTCCCCGTCCCGGGCAAATCCAGCGAGCGGCAGGGCGAAGGCCATAGGCCGGGATATCTTTCCGGAAATGCGGGCTTCAAACTTGGTCCGTGCGCCGGGCGCTGCCTTGAGCACCGCGCCAAAGCGGGTGCCAGACGTGTTCTCGGACATGAGCGGCACGACCAGGGCGCCATCCTCGCAGCTGAGTGCCCCTTCGAGCGGGCTCCAACCCGCTCCCAGGGCCTCGCGATTGCGCTCAAGCACGTCGCTGGAGGCCTTGCCGTCTACCTCCGAACATTTGCCATCCGTGAAACGCATCAGACTGCCTTCAAGCTTCACGCGCCCGCCGGACCGTTCGATCCAGCGTGCGGAATTGGCGAAGGTCGCCAGATCAAGGTCGATTGCGTAATCGGTCAGCTCGATCTGGTTGGATGTTGCCATCGTGACCTTGCTGGTGCCGATGCCGTTCGGACCCGTCCAGTCGACATCATAGGTGATCTTGCGCTGGGGGATGGCTGCCGGGACGAGCCGGAGATCAGCCGTTCCGTACTGCGTCCCCTTCACGGTCAGTCCTTCCACGCGTCCGCTGAAGACAGAGCCCTTGGCCGAGGTCCAGTTGACGCCCTGATCGCGGGCGCCGGTTGAATTCAGCAGCGCTTCCAGCGGCACAAACGCGGCGCCAACAAACAGCGCGGCGATCAGAAGAAGGATCACGATAAGCGTTCGGATCATGTCGGGGGACTCACAGACTAAGCCGGCGGAGAAGACACTACCGGCTTGATCAAGGTCAAAGCCAATCTGCAGTTCCCAAGGTCACAGGCGCGTCAGGCATCCTTCCAGTTTGGCTTCTGCCGGGTGAGGAAGGCACGCAGACCTTCGCGGAAGTCTTCAGTCTGGGCGCAAAGGATCTGGTTTCGGTCTTCCAGCGCGATCGCTGCTTCGATACCGCCGGCATCAAGGTTGATATTCAACGCTTCCTTCGAGAGACGCAGGCCAAGCGGCGATGTCGCGAGCATGTAGTCGATGTCCTCGACAGCCGCCAGTTCGAGATCGTCATCCGGCACAACCTGGGCGACGAGACCGAGGCGCAGGGCGCGCTCGGCATTGATGAACTTGCCGGTGAGGATCAGCTCGGCCGCGACCGAGGCGCCGACGAGGCGGGGCAGGAAGTAGGACGAGCCGATATCGCAACCACCAAGCCCGATGCGGATGTAGGCACAGTTCATGCGCGCACTTTCGCCGGCAATGCGGATGTCGGACGCCAGCGCCAGTGAGAAGCCGCCGCCGCAAGCGGGACCCTGGATCAGCGAAATGATCGGCTGCGGGCAGCGCCGCATGGCCATCACGATCTCGGCGATCCGGCGCTGCGTCTTGAGTCCCCGTTGCACGCCGCCGCCAGAGGCTGTGTCGTTGGCGGAGGACTCGTTCTTGAGATCGAGGCCCGCGCAGAAAGCGCGCCCGGCGCCTTTCAGCACGACGACCCGCACTTCTTTGCGATCGGCAAGGCCGAGGAAATAGTCACGCAGGTCTTCGATCAAAGCCGGGTTCAGCGCGTTCAGTGCTTCCGGCCGGTTGAGGGTGACCCATTCCACGGGGCCGAGCACCTCGATCTTCAAAAGGTCCGTTCCGGTTCTGTTTGCCATAATTTCCTCCCTGTCTGATTTCAGTCTGCCTTTTGGATACCAGCCTCGCCAGACCTCTCGCTGCGAGAGGGCTTGCACTTGCCCGGCCACCCAAAGAGATTGAACGCGAGAAGGGGAGACGTAACCGTGCAGCAGGCTGAAGATTTCCGGCAGGAAACCCGCGCCCTCAGCCGCCTTGTGACGTCCATTCCCGTCGCGGCGTTCCATGAACCCACCCAGTTCAAGAACTGGACGATCATGGACGTGCTGCGCCACCTGCATTTCTGGAACATCATGGCGCATCTGCAGTTGAGCGACCCCGGAAAGCTGGCGGGTCACCTCTCGGCGATGCAGGCCGGCGGCAAGACGATGCGGGAGTATGAGCGCGAGCAGCTTGGCCACCTGAGCGAGGCGGCGCTCCTGGTCGAATGGCTGTCCTGGTCGGAGGCGACGGCAGACCTCTTTGCCGAGGCTGATCCCAAGGCGCGGCTGAAATGGGCGGGGCCTGACATGAGCGCGCGCTCGTCGATGACGGCCCGGCAGATGGAGACTTGGGCGCATGGGCAGGAAGTGTTCGATTTCGCCGGCGCACGCCGCGAGAACGAGGACCGGATCGCCAATATCGTGACACTGGGCGTCAACACGTTCGGATGGACCTATGCCACGCGCCGCGAGACGCCGCCGGGGCCGATGCCGCATCTGGTGCTGACCGCCCCGTCCGGGGCGATCTGGACGCATGGGGAACCGAGCACCACCGAGCGGATCGAGGGCCTCGCGGAGGAATTCTGCCAGGTCGTGACCCAGACACGCAACATCGCCGATACGAAGCTGAAGGTGACCGGCCCGGTTGCAGCAGACTGGATGAGCAAGGCGCAGTGCTTCGCCGGCCCGCCCAATCCGCCCCCGCCGCCGGGCACGCGCTTCACGCTGGACCGGATGCAGGCCTGATCCGGCTGGACAAGGCCGCCCCCGGCGTTACGAGACTTCTCCGATACAAAGCCTTTCAGGGAGCCCTCTGCCATGTCGATCCTTCTGCTTGAGAAACGCGGGCCGGTGGCCCTGCTGACGCTGAACCGCCCGGAAATGATGAACGCGCTGGGGCAGGAGGGGGATGGCCCGGCTGTGGCCGCCGTCTGCGCCGAGATCACCGCGGACCCTACGATCCGCTGCGCGGTGCTGACGGGCGCAGGCCGAGCCTTTTCCGCAGGCGGCGACGTGAAGGCGATGAAAGAACGCACCGGCGCCTTCGGCGGAAGCCCAGCAGACATCCGCGAAGGGTATCGCCGCAACATCCACATCATCGTGCGCTCGATCTACAATCTCGAAGTGCCGCTGATCTCGGCCATCAACGGCCCGGCTATCGGCCTTGGCTGCGATGTGGCGTGCATGGCGGATATCCGGATTGCGGCGGACACCGCCAAGATGGGCGTGACCTTCCTGAAGCTCGGCCTGATCCCCGGGGATGGCGGCGCCTGGCTGCTGCCGCGCCTCATCGGCGCCTCGCGCGCTGCGGAACTGCTTTTCACCGGTGACGTGATCGACGCGAAGACGGCCGCCGAGTGGGGCCTCGTCAGCCGCGTCGTGCCGGCCGACAAGCTGATGGACGAAGCGATGGCACTGGCGACCAAGATCGCCCAGCAGCCGCCACAGGCCCTGCGCCTCGCCAAGACGCTGATGCGGCATGGCACGACTTCGTCCTATGACACGATCATGGAAATGTCGGCGGCTGCGCAGGCGCTGATGCACGAAACGGACGATCACGTGGAAGGCGTCAATGCCATCCTTGAGAAGCGCGCACCGGTATTCAAGGGCAAGTAAGCCACGCGAGAAGCCGGACAGGGCGGACCCTTCCGGTTTTCGCTGGCTTTCGGTCCTGCGGATGGGCTTCGGGCCCATGGGCGGGGACGTATGGGTTACTTTACTGGGAAGGGTATTGCGTGCCCCCGTGCACCGGGGCCCGACCCATCCGCTTGAGGAAGCAGGCACTGCTACGCGCCTGCCGGACCGGCCCAGGTTGTCGGCTCTCACCTCCTTTGATCCCGGGCTTCACGCATACTTTAACCCGGGTGCGTACCCGGCCGGATTGGAGAGGCTGCATTCGCGGCGGGCGCTGGGCCGAACCGCTGCACAAGGCCAGACTTATGCAACAATTCCTGCCGCAAAGAGCGCCTTGATGTCCGCTTCGCTGCGGCCGAGCGAGGCGAGCACTTCCGCGGTGTGCTGACCCGGTGCAGGCGAAGGTCCTTTCGGACCGTCATCGGCGCCCGGAAAGCGGACGGGAGAGGCTGGAGAGGCGTAGGTCGAGCCGTCTCCCTTGGCGCTTGGCGTCTGCACTATGGCGCCCGCAGCGAAGGCCTGCGGATCTTTCGAGACATCAGCAAGCGTCTGCACCGGCGCCCAGGCAATCGATTCCGCGTCAAGGCGTTTGCAAAGCTCCGCCATCGGATAGTCGCCAAATCCCGCATCGAGAATGGCGACCACTTCCGCGCTGTTGGCGCGGCGCCCCTTGGCGTTGTTGAAGCGCGGATCGTTTATCAGGTCCTCGCGACCGATCACGCGGCAAAGCGGCGCCCAATCGGTTTCACCCTGACGCGCAACGATGCAGAACCACTTGTCATCCTGCGTCTGGAAGAAGTTGGAGATCGGCACATTCTGTTCGCCCCGGCCCTTGGTGGAGGCGACGCGGCCGAAGAAGAGCTGGATCGCAAGATCCGATCCCATCGTGTAGAGGCCCGTGCGGAACAGTGAGGCTTCGACAAGGCGGCCCTTGCCGGTGCGGCCTGCTTCGACCAGCGCGGCGCAGATGCCGGCGGCAGCGGCGATGGAAGTCGTGTGGTCACCAAACGCTGTGCGCAACGGGAAGGGTTCGCCGCCCTTCGGGATCGTCAGATTGGCGACGCCGGTGCGGCTCCAGAAGCTGGCGATGTCGAAGCCGGGACGATCCGCATCCGGACCTTCGAGGCCGTAGCCGGTGAGCGAGCAGTAGACGAGTTTCGGATTGAGTTCCTTGAGGGAGTCGTAGTCGAGACCTGACCGTGCGAGACCGCCCGGGCGTACATTGGTGAGGAAGACATCGGCATCTTTCACCAGCTCTCGGATCAGCGCCTGGCCTTCAGGTTTGCTCGTGTCGATGACGACAGACTTCTTTCCGCGATTGTCGAAATCGAAGACGGGATTGTCCTGGATGTCGGTGCCGATGGTGCGAAAGAAAAGCCGGATCGGGTCGCCGCCGGGAGGCTCGATCTTGGTCACGTCGGCGCCCCAGTCACGCAGGATGCATCCGGCGCCGGGCGCGGCCATGTAGGTTGCGTATTCGACGACCTTGATGCCCTCGAGCATGGCCAGTTCCTCCCGTTTCATATGGGAAGGGTGTGGCCCGTGAGGGCCCGCTTGCCAAGTCTTATCGCGGCGGCAGCTTAGTCGGCGGCAGGCCGGCGGGCAGAGGTGGGCAGGGCGGCGAGCTGGCGTGACTGGCCGACCCAGTCATCCCGCTCGATGCGGCCTTTGAAGTGCAGCAGCTTGCCGTCGACATAATCGACATCCTGCGCGGTCCATTCGGCGATCTGCCAGAAATAGAACACGCCGACATCGTGTAGCAATTCCGCCAGCATGGGGCCGACACCCACGATCTGTTCGAGATCGTCGCCGATACCGAAGGCGGCATGGGTCAGCAGGTTCGCCTCATCGTCGGCACGGCGGGCGCGGGTGATCGGATCAGACTTGCGCGGCGGAGGGGGAGGCGGCTCAGGCGGCGGCGTTGGCACAAGGCGCGCGGGGCGCGGAACAGGACGCGGCTCGAAGGTTTGCGTGGTACGCAGCTCGGTTTCGATGCGGGGCGGCTCGCCGCGATTGCGAAGCATATGGTGGACTGCGGAGAGGCCGTATTCGATGGCCGTGAGGCGGTCTTCCAGAGCGCCGAGATCGAAGGTCGACTCGATCGAGCGTAAAGCGAGATCGATACGGGTATAATCCGGCTGCGGAAGGTTGAGCACGGCGTCCTGCAGCGCGGCGAGGCGGCGGTCGAGCGATTCCATGCGGCCCTGGCTGCGCAGTTCGGTGCGGATGGAGGCGAGCGAGGCATCGAGTGCGCCGAGCTGGCTGTAGACCGGTTCCAGATCGACCGGGCGGCGAGACAGAACGTCCAGATCGCTCTCGATACCCGCGAGCGTTCCGATCAGGAGCTCTGATGACGGGGCGTCGGCAAGGCGCCTTTCGAGCGCCGCGAGGCGGCTGACAATGGGGTCCAGATCGGGTTCCGGAATCTGGACTTCCCGCACTGCCATCTCGAGCGCCGTGACACGCTGCAAGACGATGTCGAGATCTGGCTCGCGGGCTTGTGCGGCGGCGGCGAGCGCGCTGATCTCACTGGACAGCTGGAAAAGTTCCGGGCGGGCAGACAGGGCTTCGATCTGTTCCTGCAGGGGAGCGAAGTTCGGCTCCGGCAGTTCCAGGTTTTCCACGGCGACTTGCAAGGCGGCCAGCCCGCTGTGTACCGGGCCCAGATTGGTCTCCGGGATGTGAATTGCCGCGATCTGCTTTTCAAGGCCCGCGAGCCGCGCCTCGATGGCGCCGCGCAGGTCAGTTCCGACATGCGAGGAGAGCGTGGTAAGGCGCGCATTCACACCTTCGATGTCTGGCATGCGCAGATTGTCGATGCGCGCGGAGACGCCGCGCAGGTGCTGGTCGATCGCTTCGAGGTGCACGTTGCGCACGGAGGCGATGGACGCGGAGATCGCCGAGATGGATTGCTCGAGGCCGTTCAGCCGGTCGTGCAGCGCCTGCACGGCCTGGTCCGGCGCGGCAACGGCGCCTTCGATTTCGGACAGCTTCTGCTGCAACGGAACCAGATCCGGCTGAGGGGGCTGATAGGCGGCGAGCGCCGCTGCGAGGGAGCGGTCAATATCTTCACGGCTCAGCGCCTTGCCCTGCGCGAGGAAGGCATCAACCTGACGCGTCAGTTCGCTGTGTACGTCCGTGACATCGACAAACTTGCGCCGGAGCCACCACCAGGCCAGCGCAGCGCCGAACAGGGCCGCGAGGCAAAGAAGGAAGAAAATCTTTACGAGGAGAAACCACATGGTCAGGCTCCGGAGGAAACGGGTGTGAGTGTGTTGGGGCGCGCGCGGGTCATTCGCCGGGCCTGACGATACGGATTTCGATGCGGCGGTTCAGCGCGCGGCCGTCTTCGGTTGCGTTGTCGCCAATCGGCCGAGCTGGGCCATAGCCGGCCGCGATGAGGCGCGAGGGCGCGACACCGCGCTGGATGAGTGCGGCACGCACGGCTTCGGCGCGGCGGCGGCTGAGGCTTTCGTTTATCTCCGCGCTGCCGGTATTGTCCGTGTGCCCCTCGACGCGAAGCGTTCCAGGGCAATCGGCCGCGGCGCGCGCGGTGAGGTCAAGCAAGGCGGCTTTGGAGCTCGATATCTGGTCGCTGCCCGGATCGAACTCGATGCGCGAGGCTTCAAGGAGCCGAGCAAGTTCTTCCTCGCATGTCTCCACGATTTCCTTGGCGAGGATTTCGATTTCGCCGACCGAGCCATAGCTGAGCGAACCGCTGGCGAGCGTGCGGGCGCGCTCGGCTTCGCTTTCCGGCAATTCACAGCGAACATCGAAATGCAACGCGGTGAAAGTTGCCGTACCGGTGTCGCAGAGTTTGAGCACCTCAACGCCGCGCACGGCTGTTTCCCGGAAGCCTTCGGGCGGCGCGTTGCCGATCGTCTCAAGATTGCTGACGACTTCCTCGATGCGGACAGGGCGGTTGTTGTTGGCGGCGGCCACGACGGCATCGCGCGTGGCGATGTCCGGCATGCGGCCATCGAGCGTCAGGCGCGCGCCTGTGAGGCGAAAGAGGTATTCGGGTGAGCTGCGATCGCCCGACAAGGGCGCTTCGCTGCCGGCAGACGTTGACGCCTGGTTCGGCTGGGCGCCTGCGCCGCCAAATTTGCCGGTGACCCTGGTGGCCGGACGGGCGAGGCCAAGCCATGTTGGCGCGCGGGCCGTGCGGATGCTGCTGAGCAGGCGCTGGCCCTCTTCGGGCGTTTCCGGCGTCCCCGTGACGGTGACCCATTGGCCCGACACGGAAACACGGGCCCAGTCTGCGCCGGCATCGGCGATGACGCGCTCTGCGGTGCGGCGCACGACCGTTTCGACGCTGTGGCGGGCGAAGGTGGTCCAGGCAACGAGGGTGAGCAGGATCAGGCCGAGGAGCGGGAGCAGACCGTAGGGCATGAAGGGCAGGCCATCGCCAGATGCGCGGCGGTAGCGGCGCACGTTGCGCACAGCCGACGTCGTCATCGCCTCCGGACCCAAACTCATGCAGGCTCCCCTTTCAGGATGCGGCGCAGCCGCGCGGAACGTCCCGATCCCCCGCGTAAAGTAAAGCCATAATAGAACAAGTGCAGCAATACTTCGCCCCAGCCAGTTGCAGGCCGGGCGTGAATTGCCCCACGCGCAAGCGCCGATGCGGGGGAGAGCGTGCCGAATGCCCGAATTTGACGAGGCTTTTTCGTGCTTTGTCGCTCTCTCAGGACTGATGACAACGCCGTTTTAGGAACAGCGCCAGTACACTGGTTCGGGCGCTTGTTGAACGGCCGCGTTGTATTGCCAAGAAATACTCGCGCCATAGGCGAGTGAACACTTGGAAATTCACTTCTGAGCATTTGCCTGGCTTATGGCGCTTGCAGCCGAAGAGGGGCTCAGGCCAGAAGGGTTTGCATGTCCCTGAAGCCTGCCGACCTTGCTCTGATCGACCCCTTTGACGCCATTGGCGCGGGGGATCGACCTGCTTGCCGGATGGCGAATTGGCAGGAAGCATTCGGCGGCGCTGATACGGCAATGCTGACCGATGCGGAACGTACGCGGGCCGGGCGGCTGAAGTCGCCGGCGCGCCAGCAAGAGATGACAGCATCGTTTGTGCTGCGCCGCTGGCTGGTGGCAGACATGACCGGGTGCGCTGCGGAGGATGTGCGCTTCGAGGCGCAAGAGAGCGGCGCGCCTTTGCTTCTTGCGCCGTCCGGCTACGCGCTGTCTCTCGCGAACAAGCGGACGTTGACTGCGGTCGTGTTGGACCGCGCAGGCGCTGCCATCGGCGTGGACGTTGAGATCGTGCGCGAGACAGAGTGGCGGCCAATGCTGGCGACGATCTGCGAGGATAACGAGCGCGCGGATTTCCTCGCTCGCTTCGGCGAAAGCCCGGCTGCACTGACGGCATTCTTCCGCATGTGGACGCTTAAGGAAGCGGTGCTGAAAACAACGGGGCAGGGTTTCCGTGCCGGGCCTAAGGCGGTCAGGGTCTCTGCCGGCGACGTGAGCGGGACCGGCCGCGGAACTGTCAACGCGTTCGCCGCGACATTCGACTATTGGACGGCCAATGAGGGCGAGGCGATCGTGACGCTGGTGCGCCGTCGCTAGCCCGGCTAGCGAAAGGCGAGAGAGATCGGGTTTGCTTCGTAGATCCGCAGGCCGTCACACCAGAGGGAGCCGCGCGCTGTCGCGACGATACGGCCCGCTATGCGATCAAGCGAGAGCAGCTCGATGACCGTCGTGACTTCCTTTTTCTCGGGTGTGACCTGTCCGCGGTAGGACCACTTCACGCGCTCGCCGGAAGCGGGCGTTTCTGCCACCATGCCCGTCAGTTCTGCAGCCGGCACTTTCAGAAGCACTGCGCGCATCAGCAGTTGCTCCAGCGCGTCGAGGCCGAGCGAGCCGGGCTGGACCGGGTCGTTGAAGAAGTGCGCCTTGAAATACCACGCATACGGATCGACCGCTTGACGCCCCCGGATGAGGCCGAGACCGACCGAACCACCACTCGGATCGAAATAATCGGCGCCGTCGAGCATGGCCAGTTGGCCGGTCGCCAGGCGATTGTCTGACGGCGAGAGATCACGAGCGGCGCGGGAGAGCGCGAGATAGCTGCGGTCGGCCTCCGTGATTGGCAGGCCGGCCTGGCGGACGAGGGCCGCCGCGGGGAAGAAGCCGAAGCGGGTGGTGAGCTCCATGACGGGCTCGCCGGATTTGAGGTGCGCAGTCACATCGAAGGCGACGATGGTCATCGGGCCGACTTTCGAGAAGCTCGACAGGGTCGTCTCTACACAGATCGTCCCATCTCGCGGGGTGACCGGGCGCAGGACGCGGCCATCGCCTTCGAGGTTGCGGAACCTGTCACCGCCTTCGAGGGCAAAGCCGCAATGACTGGCGAGCCAGCCGCACGGCTGGAGGATGATCTCGTTGAGCACCGCGAAGGGCATCGCGCCGGACTTCTGGTCCGCGAAGTACCAGGCATCGGGCGGAATATCGTATTCGGCGCTGACGCGGGCGCCGGTCTGCTGAACGCCGGGCCGGGTGGAGACGTCCGTCACACGCGTCATCACGTGGTAGGGCGGTTGCGGGAGGCGGGGGACGCGGCCGCCGACATCGAACCGGTCATACATGGCGCCGAACGCCGCCGAGGGCGGACCATTCGCACAGTCCAGCAGGGCGGCCTCGTCGCCGCGGCTTTCGCGCTCGGGGCCAACGCGGATGGGCTCAGCGGCAACGCGCGGGGCGGGCCAGTTGCGGCGCAGCTGGATGCCGAAGCGGGGGCAGTAGAACACCTTGCGGCCATCGCACCGTGCGAGCAACGACGCGAAGATGCGCGGAGTCTCGCCGGGGATCACCTCGTCGATGAAGACCTCATAGGTGACATCATGATCCGCATCCGGAATGACCTGACCCCGGCAGATGAACTTGGCCGTCTCGCCGGGAACGGGCTCGAAGACATAACCGTCGCGTTCCTGCGTCAGGCCGAGGGCGGCGGCGTAGAACTCGAGCGCCTGCACGGCAGCCTCGGCCATAAGCGTCCCTGGCATGCAGGGATCGTTGTGGAAGTGGCCGGTATAGAACCAGGCATCGACGGGCACACGGGCGCTGGCCGAGAGATAGCCGCGCTTCCATGGGCCGCCTTGGGGGTCGAAGGCCGTTACGCGGTCAAAGAAGGAGAGCTTTCCGTCCGGTAGGTGGGGCGGGAAGGAATGCGCGGCGCAAAGCTCGAAGCCGGCTCCGAAACAGGCGAAGGCGTCGCCTTCGCGGAAGGCCTGAACGTCAGCCTCGCTGAACGACCGGCGGGCACTGGCGCGGCTGATGTCGATAGGGCCGGTGGTGGGCGTGGGTGGAGGCGAGGTTTCCGCGTCCCAGGCAACGCCCTTGCCGGAGGCGAGCTCGCCATCCGTGAAGAAACCGGCTTGGCCCTGGCGGACGGAGAAAGCGGGCCGCCCGTTCGCCATGCAGTCATACTGGAAGAAGAACATGCGCACGCCCGAGAAGGTCGCGTGCTGGGTGATCTCGATCTGGAAGCGCAGCGTTTCATCCGCCTGCGGAAGGCCGCCTTCGTGGAAGGTAATCTCGCAGCCGAGAAGGCGGTAGACCCGCTCATTCTGGTTTTTCAGGTCGGCGCCCATCCAGCCGATGAGCGTGAGATCTGCCTGTCCACATTCGATCAGCGGACCCGGGCGCACGCGGCCGCCCTGCATGAACCAGGCATCGGCGGCGAGATCGGTTTCGGTCCAGATGACACCCGCGCCTTCGACGCCGGCTTCGGCATCAATGCCGGTGATCCGGTCGACCAGCAGAAGGGGCGGCGCCGGAAGGCGCACATTGCGCGGATAGGCATCCTGCGCGCGGAAGGCCTCCCCGAAGAAGCCGGACATCGCGCCGCGGGCCGAGCCCTCGATGGCGGCCTTGTCCCACGACTTGCCGGTTGGCGAACGGGGGGCGAGCGGCGTGCGGCCCGAAAGGACGCCTGTGGGCGGCGCAAGGCGAGGCGCCGCGGCGCCGGGGGGCGGCGGGAAGGCCATGGGGCCGGGCGGCGTAGCGTCGCGGGATTGCGGCGCATAGACTGGCGGCGGTAGCGAAGGAGCGGCGGGCAGACCCTCGTCACGGCGAGGGCGTGCCGGGATAACCGGTGCGGGAAGATGCGCCGGGCGCATGACCTTAAAGGGCTCGGCATGCCGCCATGGATCGGCGCGTGCGGCATCCAGGCGGGCCGCGATTCTCTCGATACGGACGGGATAACCCGCAGCGTACAGCGTGGCCGTGAGTTCAGCGACCTGAGCGAGCTCCGAGGTTTCCACGCGGTCAACAGCGACGGCGAGATGCGGCTTGCCCTTCAGGACCTGGCCGATGCTCTGGGTGAGCGTATCGCGGGGGCCAAGCTCGACGAAGGTGCGCACGCCGTCTTCCCAGGCCTGACGGATCGTGGCCGGGAAATCGACGGTCGCGACGGCCTGCCGGGTCAACATGTCAGCCACGCGCGCCTTGGTGGGCACATAGGCGGCGTTGGTCGCATTGGCGTACAGGCGGATGCCGTCAACGCGCGAGACGGGGCGGGTGTGCAGCTCTCGCCATTTCTGCTCGAACGGCTTCATGGCGTTTGCATGTACGACGAGATGCTGTTGCATCAACGTGCCAGTGCCGGCGCCGAATCGCTGGCAAAGGGCGCGGCAGGCATCGGCGGGGCCGCCGATCATCAGGTCATCATCGGTATAGATGATCGTGATTTCGACGTTCGGGTGGTTAACCAGTTCCGTCCGTACGCGGTCCACCGGCGCGCGTACGCGCCAGTTCGTCCAGTCCGCGGGCACATTGGGGCCCCAAGCCTCCCCGGCAGTCTCGAAGGCGCCGCCGAGATGACGCTCGTACATGGCAGCCGCTTCAATATCGTCAAGCAGGCCGCCCATGTCTTTCCAGAAGCCGAAAGCGAACAACGCATTGCTTTCGCCGAGCGAGAGTCCAATGGCCGCCTGCGGGGTCAGCTCGAGCACGTCGCGCATCAGGATCGCATGCGCTTGTGTGACGAGGGAGACTGCGCAAAGCTGCTCGAACTCTGACAACGCGGATTTCGCGAGCAGCGGTGTCATCGCCTGCGCCTTGGGCAGAGCGTTCAGCGTCTCGGCCACGTCCGGAAAGGCCATCAGCAAGCCGCGTCCCATGCGGGGATAGGAAGCGGCAGAGCCGGTGAAGGCAAAAGCGAGTTCGCCTTCCGGCGCGCCTTCGGAAAACCAGATGCCGGGGCCTGTGGGCGTATGTTTTTCGCTGAGCTGCGCGGCGACAGAGGCCTGCTTTTCGGCGAGGTTCGCAGCATCCTTTGCTAGGATGGCGATCCGTACACGCCCGGTGCCACCGGTTTTGCTGCTGGCCACGCGCTTGGCGAGGGCCGCGCGTGTCGCAGCGGCGGCAAAGTAGAGGTGCGGCGTGGGGCGCAGCATGTCTGGCGTCGGCGATGGAGGCTCGGGCAGGACGCGAACCGTAAGCGCCTCAGCCGAACCGGTGCCAACGCACGATACTTCGATCTCGTCCGCAGCTGCCAGTGAAACGGCGGCGCCCTCGGGCTGCAAGCCATGTGCGCGGGCGGCGAGGCTAAGCGCCGCGCCGAGTTCGAACAGGCCTGCGACGGCGGGTGCGCTGCCATAGACCGCATCGATGGCGGTGGAAGGCGAGGCTGCTTCTCCGCCCCAGCGAATGTCCTGAAGCGTGCCGAAAATCCGGTCGCCCGCTTGCTCGGCATCAGCGCGTCGCTTCAACGCAAGCGCGGCGGCGCGGTCTCCGGCATCTGCACGTTCATGCGCCGCGCCTGCGAACTCGGCGCTGGTGACCAGTGCAAGATCGAGCGAGCCCGACCGGAGCGCGTCAACTGCGATGTCAAGCGCGGCGAGGCTGGAGCTTTCTTCGGCGGCGATGGCGTAGCCCTGTGCGCGGAAATCTTCGCTCGACGTAATGCGGTTGGCGGCCATGTTGGCCATGGCGCCCAGAACATCAGCCGCGACGAGCGGCGGGGCGATCTGGCTGAGGGCAGCGTCGATATCATTGTGCCCGGCGGCGGCGAGTTCCGCCTGCACGCGCTCACGGATGGGCCATCGGGCGGACTCGTCTGCGCAGCGCAGGCCCGCGAAGACGCCGCAACGATCCGAAGCAGGACGCGAAATGCCCTCAAGCGCCATCTGGGCCACGTCCAGCATTGCGAGATGAGCGGCTTCGGCCTGCAGCAGGTCTGCCGGAGGAATGCGGGTCTTGACCGGGTCTGCGCCGCTGGTCTCAGCCTTCCGGGCAGGCGAGGCGGGCGCGTTCATCAGCCGGCGGACGACACTGCGCTCGCCGCGGTCCGTTCCGGCCATGAGGCCGACGCCCACGATGACGATATCGCTGATTTCCGCCGGGGGCATGGCGGTATGGCCGTTTACATAGCCGCGCACCGGCTCGTGCGCTTCGAGGATCAGGTGGGAGTTGTTGCCGCCAAAGCCGAAATTGCTGATGGCCGCGCGGCGCGGGGTGCCTTTTGGCGATGTCCAGGCGCGCGCGCCTGCGAGCGGCGCGAGGCCCGTATCGGCGAGCGGCTTGATAAGCGCACCGTCGAGCGGCGTAGGCGGGAGTGTCTCATGTTCAAAAGCCGAGGTGAGCTTCAGGAGGCTCGCAAGGCCAGCCACTGTTATGAGGTGGCCGGTATTGGCCTTGAGCGAACCGATGGCGAGCTCGCGGTCGGAGCCAAACACGGAGGCGGCCGACTGGATCTCAACGCTGTCGCCTACCGGCGTGCCGGTCGCGTGGCATTCGAGATAGCCGATGCTTGCGGGGTCAATCCCGGAAACGGTGTAGGCGCGGCGCATTGCTTCGCCCTGGCCTTCGCTATCCGGCGCCAGGAAGCCCTTCCGGCGGCCATCATTCGACAGCCCGATGCCGCGGATGATACCGCGCACGGTGTCGCTTTTGCGAACGTCCGACAGGCGCTTGAGCACGACAGCTGCAGCGCCCTCGGAGGGAACAAGTCCATCCGCACCCTGAATGAAGGGGCGCGAGCGTCCGGTCGGGCTGAGCGCCTTGAGCGCGTCAAAGCCGATATGGAGGATCAGATTGTCTGCCGCATTGACCGCGCCGACCAGCGCGATGTCGATCTGGCCTGTGGCGAGCTTCCGGCATGCAATGTCGAGGGCATAGAGCGAGGATGCACAGGCCGCGTCGAGCGCCAGGGCGGGCCCGGTTGCGCCGATCAGTTCCGCAATCAGCTTCGCGGGCAGCCCCGAGTTGCGCGTGTCAGTGACCGGGCGGCGCGTGTGCCCATCACGCCAGACCTCGTGGGCATAGTCGACCTTTGCGCGGCTGGGATAACAGAGGTTCGCGAGGAACACACCGCGCCGGGACGGGTCGATGGACTTGGTGCCGCGCGTCGCTGTCCAGGCTTCCCAGGCGGCGTGAAGCGGCCAGAGGTGGACCGAGTCGAGGTCGGAGGTTTCCACGCCGCCAAGTCGCGGCCAGTCTGCCTGGGCGGTGACAGCGTGATCGATGCGGCCGGACACGTATTGACGCCGCGCGCTGCTAGAAGGCCCGAGTCCGAGTTCTTCAGTCGTCACTGGACGAGTGACCACCCTCCGGTCGTGCACGATATTCCAAAGCTCGGCCGGTGTCGCTGCACCAGGCAGGACGCAGGCCTCGGCGACAATCGCGATCGGCTCGAACTGGCTCATGATGCGGCCCACGCTTCACCGACGACGAGTTCAACTTGCGTCCGGTCGCCGCTGAGGAGTTCGTTCGAAAAGATGCGCGCGCCTTCATCGATGGGGATCAAGGGAATGCCTTGCGCTTCGAAGTGACCGGCAAGCGCCGCGTCGACCATGCCGCCCGCCCACGGCCCCCAGTGGAAAACCTTGACCTGCGCGCCAAGGTTCGCCTGCGCGATAGATTGACCTGTGCGGGCAAGGATTGCGTTGGCCATGGCATAGTCCGACTGGCCACGGTTGCCGAAGAAGGCCGCCGCCGAGGAGAAGAGCGCGACATGGCTGAGGTGCGCGGGATCGAGAAACGACAGGATGTTCTGCAAGCCGCAAACCTTGGGGGCGAACACGCTGCGCAGCTCGGCCTCGGTCTTCTCCATCACGAGCCGGTCCGCCAGGACGCCGGCGCCGTGGACCAGTCCGGTGATCGCGCCGTAAGTCGCTCGCGCTGCAACGAGAGCCTGCGTAACCGAAGCCGGATCGCCAGCATCCATCTGCAGATACACGGCCCGTCCGCCCGCTGCGGCGATCGCATTGAGCGTATCGCGGATTTCACGGCCAGCGAGCGCAGCGCGGGCCGCCTTGTCGAGCGCCATTGGGCTCAGTTTTTCTCCGCCGGCTTTGGCGGAAGCGGCCATCAGCCCTCGGAGCGTCTTCAGGTCGGTTGCGTCCGGCAGGCCTTGCGGCCAGGGCGTGACCGCCGAGCGGCCCGCGAGCAGGAAGGTTCCGCCCGCATCATCTGCGAGGCGGATGGCGCAGGCCGCCGTGACCCCGCGCGCACCGCCGGTGATCAGCCAGACCGGATCGGCAGGAATCGAAACCAGAGCCCGAGGGGCAAGAAGGTTTCCGGCGACCGGCTCCGAAACGGCGCCCCGATAAAGACTGCCTTCGCCGAGGCCTGATGCGAGCGCCTGCGCGATATCGCGAGCCATTTCCGGCGCAGACGCACCCGAAAGAGTCCAGGTGATCACTTCGGTATCGGGCCATTCCTTGCGCAGGGTCCTGCTGAGACCTTCAAGGCCGGTATCAGCCACCGGGCCTTGCAGCAGGACCAGGCGCACGCCGGCCCGCCGCGCCTGGCGAGCGGCCTCGAGCACGCGCCAGTGACGCTCGGTCGTGTTTGCGTGCGTGAGGCCCTCTGTCAGGATCACGACATCCGCATTGCCGCCGGGCGTTTCGACTTTGCGGCCGTTTAGCTGGGACGCGAGCGCGTCAGCCAATTCACCTGCTGCAGCCGTCACCTCGACCACAGCGCCGACTTTCAAGGGTGCGTATGCCGCTGCGGCGACCGACTGCCATACGACCGGGCGAACCTCGCAGCCATAGGCTGCGGGTTCAGCTTGGGGCAGGCGGGGATAGTGGGAAGCCCTCGTCTCCCCTCCATCCCTCAGCCGAAAAAATCAGCGATCTTCCGGATCGTGCGCAGTTCAGCGAGATGCTCCGGATCGACTTCCGGCAGCGACGGATACTGGTCGCGCAGGGCGGAGAGGATCTCCACCTGCTTGATCGAGTCGACGCCGAGTTCGCCTTCGAGGTCCATGTCGTCCTCGAGCATGTCGGAGGGATATCCGGTCTTCTCGGCGATCAGGGCACGGACGACATCTGCCGAGACGAGAACGCTGGAGGAGGTGACCGTTGCTGCTGGCTTCTGGACAGCGATAGGCGCCGCGACCGGCGCAGGTGCAGGTGCCGCCGATGCGCCGGGCGTTGCCGCCGCGATCATCGCGGCAATCGCGGCAATCGTGCGCAATTCGACGAGGCGTTCTGGCTCGATCTCCGGAAGGTGAGGCAGGCGGTCGCGCAGGGCGGAGAGGATCTCCACCTGTTTGATCGAGTCGACGCCCAGTTCGCCTTCGAGGTCCATGTCCACGTCAAGCATGTCTGGCGGATAACCGGTCTTTTCCGATACGATGGCGCGCACGATCCCGGCCGCATCGATCGATGCAGCTGCTGGCGCCGGAGGCGCCGAGGGCGCAGGTGCGACCGGCTTCGTCGCAACACTCACGGTACGGACGGCAGGCGCAGGCGCCGCAGGCGGGCTGAAGGCGTGTGCGCCGCCCGAGCCATTGGTCTTGGGTTTCGAAGCGGGCGCAGGCTCTGCGTACACCGCAGGCTCAGGCGCCGAGACAGGAGGTGCGGGCGCACGTGCCGGAGGCGCGGCCAGTATCTGGGGATCCGCCGGAAGGGCGCCGGCCTGACCGAGCAGAGAGGCCGCGGCGTTCAGATAAGCGCGGTGACTGTCCGCCATCGCATGCAGATAATCCTGATGCCGCGCCGAGACCTGTTCCCAGATGCGCTCAACGGGCGAGGAGAGCTCGACGCGCGCGCCGGCTTGTGCGGCAGGCGCAAGTGAAGACGGGACGGGTTGCCGGCCATTCTGATCGGGCATGAGAGGTTCGGTCCTTTGCGGGAGCGGTGTCGGTGAGGTGGAGTTGGAAACAGAATCGGCCATCGGGCGAGCGGTGGCATTCGGCGGCGCGCGGCCAGCGGCGCCGTTCTTGGGCGGATAGGGCCGGTCATAGTTTGCGCCGGTCAGGAACACGGCGTGCTTTGAGGGCGCCATCTTCGGCGCGGGAGCTGGAGCCTCGGCATAGAGCGCAGCGAAATCCAGCGTCAGGCCGGCAACAGCCAAGGCGCCGATCGCGCCAAGGAACTGGGCCACGCCATTGTTGCGCTTGTTGTCAAGCGAGAGAACCGTGTACGGCTGCGTGCCCAGCGTGTCGGACACGAGCCCAGCAACGACATTGCCCGGGCCGACTTCCACGAAGATACGGGCGCCGGCGGCATACATTGTTTCGATCTGCTCACGGAAGAGCACGGGCGACGCAATCTGCGAGGCGAGCGCAGCGGCGAGCTCCTTGGCTGTCGTCTTGTAGGGCTGCGCAGTTGCGTTCGCATATACGGGCAAGCCCGGACGCTTCAGGCGGAGGGATTCCAGCGTGGCCCGGAAGGGGGCGACAGCAGGCTCGACTATGGCCGAGTGGAACGCCGTGGCGACCGGCAATTTGCGCGCCTTGATGCCTTCCGCCGAGCAGCGTTGCTCTGCCTGCTGAATGACACCGAGGGGGCCTGACAGGACAACCTGGCTTGGACCATTGTCGTTAGCGATGACGAGCCCGCCGCCGATCTCACGGACGAGCGGCGCAATCCGGTCAGCCGGGCATTGCACGGCCAGCATCGCGCCTTCGGTGGTCTGCGCGGCATTGGCCATTTCTCGGCCACGCGAGGCGGCGATGATCAGCGCGGCTTCGCGGTCAAACGCGCCGGCATAGTGCAGCGCCATGATCTCGCCGAAGCTGTGGCCACCGGCCATCTCGGCTTCAAGACCGAGCGCTTCGAGCAGCGCGAGGTGCGACAGCGCCGTGACAGCGATGGCCGGCTGCGCATGCTGCATCAGGGTGAGGCGTTGCTGCTGATTGCCGAATTCGACCTGATCGAAGGCTGCCGGCGGAAAGGCGAGCTTGTGTAGCTTAAGCGGTCCGGTGACACTGTGGCTCGCAGCGAAATCCCACATTGTTCGGGCTTGCGGGAAGGCCATCGCAAGGTCGGAGCCCATGCCGGGATACTGGCTGCCCTGGCCGGAAAAGAGGAAGGCGACACGGCCGGCGTCCGCATGTTGCAACGATGCGGCACAACCCTGTGGCAGAGGTGCTTTGCCCAGCGTTCCGGCCTCGATCTGCGCCAGCACCTTTGCGGCTTTGGCGGCCAGATCAGCCGGTTCCGTAGCCACGATCGACGCCCGGGCGGCCGCCTTGGCATCGTACGCGGTTTGCGAGCTGGTTGCTTCGAACGCGAAGGCATCCTCCGGGAGCGGAGCGTCTGCTATCGCTGCAAGCCTGGCAGCGAGACCGTTTGCATCAGGCGCGCTTAGAAGGAACAGTTCCGCCGGGTGGACGCGCGCTGGTTTTGCGGCGGCAGGACCGGTGTATTCCTCAAGCGTCACGTGGAAGTTGCTTCCTCCAAAGCCGAACGAGCTCACGGACGCGCGGCGCGGGCGGGTGTCGGCGGTGATCCAGGGACGCGCTTCGGTGTTGACGTAGAAGCAGGCGCTGTCTCGGATCGCCTCGGCGGGTTCTTCCAGCTTGATGGTCGGCGGCAGCACCTTGCGGCGCAGGGACTCGACCGCCTTCAACATGCTGGCCGCGCCTGCGGCTGCCTTCGTATGGCCAATTTGCGACTTCACAGAGCCGACAGCGCACCAAGGACCTTCGCTCGTCGCGGCTTCACCGAAAACGAGATGCAACCCTTCGATCTCCGCGCGGTCGCCCGCACGCGTGCCGGTGCCGTGCGCTTCGACGAGATCAACATCAGCAGGTCCATATCCGGCCTGCTCATAGGCGCGTCGCAAGGCGCGTGCCTGGCCGGAGGGCAGCGGTGTGTAGATCGCCGTACCCTTGCCATCCGAGCCGCCGCCAAGGCCGCGAATGACCGCGTGTATCGGGTTGCCGTCGCGCTCGGCATCATCCAGACGGCGCAGCGCCAGCATGCCGATGCCTTCGCCCAGCATGGTACCGTCAGCATTATTCGAGAACGGACGGCAGTCACCCGTCGGCGACAAGGCGGGAGTCTTCGAGAAGCACATGAACATCAGGATGTCGTTCAGCGCATCGACGCCGCCGGTCAGCACCATGTCGGAGTCGCCGGCGCGGAGTTCGTGCATCGCGATCTGAAGCGCCGAGAGACTGGAGGCGCAGGCCGCGTCGGTCACATAGTTGCTGCCGCCGAGGTCGAGCCGGTTGGCGATCCGCCCGGCCACCACGTTCCCGAGAAGGCCCGGGAAGGTGCTTTCTTTCCATTCGGCATAATGGCTCTCGATGCGCGCAGCGATCGCCTGGACATCGCTTTCGGCGAGACCCGACTGGCGCAGGCCGTTGACCCAAGCCGGGCGCTGCAGCCGGCCTGCCATGTGCGCGGTGAGTTCGGTGGCGGAGGCGACGCCAAGAATGACGCTCGTCCGTGAACGGTCTATCTTACCGCCGCTGTCGCGCTCGGCATCTTCCAGCGTCATCTTGGCTGCCACCAGCGCGAGGAGCTGTGCGGAATCTGTTGTCTGCAGCTGGGCCGGCGGAATTCCGAAAGCCAGCGGATCGAACGCGACCGGCGACAGGAAGCCGCCGCGGCGGCCATAGGTGCGATCAGCGGTCGTGGGATTGGCGTCGTAATAGTCGTCGATGAGCCAGTGGGTTTCCGGCGTATCGCTCAGAAGGTCGCGGCCCTCGAAGATATCGCGCCAGAAGCCGGTCGTGTCGCCGCGCCCCGGAAAGATCGCGCCGAGGCCGACAACGGCTATCGGCTCGGCGGGCGGTCTGGCGCGGGGAGGGCGGCGTTCGGACATTCGGTTACTCAAAGACGCGGGGTGTATAGGAGAAGAGGTGAGCCGGAACGGCGACGCCGCTGGCGCGAAGCTGGGCCGCGCGCGTGATCCGCGCGGCGCCTTCAAGCAGGTTCAGGGCAATCTGGCGGACGTTGCGTTTTTCAACCGGCTCAAGCGGTGTGCCCGCGACCCACTCGTTGAACGCACCCATCGCGGGGCCGCACCAGATCTGGTAATCCGCCGCCCGCCCCGGCTCGCCTTCGCGGGCCCATTGTGCGCCCTGAAAAAGATAGCGGCGCGCCACCAGCGCGAGGCGCTTGTTGCCATCCGCTTCAGCGCGCTTGGCTTCCGCAGGATTGACGCGCTGGATATAGTTGCGCGTCGCAGTCCATGCCGCCTCGAACGGCTCGCCGAGGACATCGTCGATCCATTTGCGATCCGCGTCGGAAAGCGTCTCGTAGCTCGCGCCGCTTCGGTAGAAACTGTGAAGCTTCTTGCCGCGCATCGCGAACAGCGTGCCGCGCTTCAGCACCTGCACCTCGACACCCTGTTCAAACATGTCGGCCGCGGGCGCCATGGCAACATCCGCCGGGCCTGCCTTGGCGAGCAGCTTGCGCCCCGCCTCCGACAAGCCGGATTCCACGGCGCTCTGGTTGACCGATCCTGTCAGCACATAGGCCGCGCCCATCTGGAAGGCCGCGGCGACGGCAGCCGGCGTTGCGATGCCGCCCGCAAGACCGATGCGGATGTCGCTTTCATCAAAGCCGTGTTTTGCGGCGACGCGCGCACGCGCCGCGGCGAGCGAACTGAACAGGACAGCGGCGGGGCGATTATCGGTATGGCCGCCGGAATCGGACTCGGCCGTGATCTCGGCCGCAACCGGAACCTCTGCTGCAAGCTTTGCCTGCGCCTCGGTGATCTTGCCTGCGGCGACCAACTCCCGCAGCATCTTCTCGGGCGGCGGCGACATGAATGGCTCGGCGACTTCGGCGCGCGAGACCTTCGCGAAGATGTGATTGCGCCGCACGATGCGGCCGTCCTTGCCACGCTCAAGGCCAAGCGCGGTGTAGCGCACGACGTCCGGTGTCAGGCGCATGAAGGCAGAGGCCGAAACGCGGCGAACGCCTTCGGCGAGAAACAGATCGACCACAGCCGTTTCCTGGCCGGGCTCCTGCGGGGAGTGGATCAGGTTTGCGCCCCAGGCATGATCGCCCGGGCCGAGCGCCGCCTTGATCTCACGCACGCCCGCGCGGATTTCGTCGAGCGGCAAGCCGGCGCTGCCATAGAAGCCCATGCATCCAGCGCGAACGGCTTCGATCACCATGCGCGGCGTCGCGATACCGCGCGCCATCTCGCCGACGACATAGCAGAAGCGCGCAGGATGCTGAGCCAGCAGCGCGCGGTCACCCAGCCATTCGGGATAAACAGGCGGAAGCCGGAAGGCGTTCTTCGCGGGAGGCGCCTCGTCACCCACCGACACGAGAACCGGGCCAGTTGCGGAGTCGACCGTGAGCCACACGGAAGCACGCGAAGTCTCGACGGCCCTTTTCAAGAGATCCGGCACGCGATGTTCGCCCTTCTGGCTCGGCCCGTTCTGAGTACCCTTCATCTCGCGTCACTTAAGAGCGCAATGAGGTTCGGCTCAACGGAAATTACCTGATTCCTGAACAATCAATATCGGCCGATTCTGCGTCGCACAACTTTTAATCGTATCGCGTCAGTTAACACCCGGGCGTTGTGCGCAAACCATACGCACGCTGCGGAGCGCCTGCGCACTTGCGCCCGAATTACTCCGCGCGTAGAGCGGGCGGGTCACTGGGGAGTAGCCAGTCGCCCGCCAGGGCGAGCCACCGTGTCAACATGCTCGGCTGAGAGGCCGTGGTGCGGTGGAAGCGGGAAACCGCTTGGGCGAGACCAATGGCATCACTTCCTCGTCCGGGGCCGGGCGGCGGAAATGATGTCGTTTGGTTTTAATCGCCGCCCGGCCCCCGGAGACTATCCATGGAAGCTTTCCTGACTTCGACCGCCGTCGTCGCTCTCGCGGAAATCGGCGACAAGACCCAGCTGCTCGCCATCGTGCTGGCCGCGCGGTTCAAGCAACCGATGGCGATCATCGCGGGCATCTTTGTTGCCACGATCGCCAACCACTTCCTCGCAGCCCTGATCGGCTCGCAGGCGGCCTCGCTGCTCGACGGGCCGGGCTTTCGCCTGATCATCGCCGCCTCCTTCATCGCCATGGCGGCCTGGACGCTCATCCCCGACAAGCTGGACGATGACCCTCAACCGAAACCGGCCCGCTTCGGCGCCTTCTTTGCCACCACGATTGCCTTTTTTCTCGTCGAGATGGGCGACAAGACGCAGATTGCGACCGTTGCGCTCGGCGCCCGGTTTCATGATGTCGTCGCGGTCACAATGGGCACCACGCTGGGCATGATGCTCGCCAATGTGCCGGCCGTTTTCCTGGGCAACGAACTGCTCAAGCGGGTCCCGCTCAAGGTTGTCCGCTGGGTCGCGGCGGGACTGTTCTTGGTGATTGGTGTTTGGCTGCTGATCCAAACGGTCAGTCTGTTCGACGCGGCCGGATAACTTCTGGCGGAGGAGGAGGGATTCGAACCCCCGGAGCCCTTTCGAGCTCAACGGTTTTCAAGACCGCCGCATTCAACCACTCTGCCACTCCTCCGCAGCGAGCGCTGTTTGTGGGAAGGCGGCCCGGAAGGCAAGTCCCCCGGGGCGGCGCAAGCGTGAATCAATCCCTAACCCCGCTTGCCGGACTTTCTGTTCGGTTTGACCGGGTGGCGACGCGTCCATGGTAAACCCATTCCTGAACCGGCCAGAAGGCCACCGGGTTCACGCCGCAAGGCGAGGCCCGGGTTCTCAGAATGAGGAGATTACCGGCACATGCCGATCGCGCGCACCTGGCAACAGAGCCAAGTTACTGTTTTCGCGTCCATTTTTGTTCTCGCGGCTGTCGCGCTTCCGGCTTCAGCCGGGTCGCGCGCGCCGATCCGGTATGCCGAAACGGGCGCACCCGCCCAGCCAGCCGCCCGGACCACCACGCCCGTCAGCAATGCCGACAAGGCCAGCCAGCGCATAGAGTTCCGCTATCCTGGTTCGCCCGCAGGGGCCGCAAAGGTAGAGCGGACCTCAGCGCCGCAGCCGGAACTGGTTGCGCCGGCGCCTGAAGCAAGCCGCAGCGAGCCGCCGCAATTCACCCGCGAGACCTCCGTGTTCGACGCAGCGACCACCGCTGCGCAGATCGGGGCAGGCGCCAGCCGCCAGGTCGTCGATGCCGCACCGCTCGAGCCGCTGGTGCGCAGCGCGCCAGTCATCGCGCAAGTTGCGCCGTCACTTGAGGCAAATCCGAACTTTTACGAAACGGGCATGGCCATCGTTTATGGCGACGAGTTCGCCGGCTTGCCGACCGCCAATGGCGAGATTTTTGACCAGGAGGCGCTGACCGCCGCCCATCCGTCGCTGCCGCTGCCGAGCCTGGTGCAGGTGCGCAATCCTGCGACTGGCCGGGAAGTCGTGTTGCGCGTCAACGATCGCGGCCCGTTCGAGGATGGCGCATCGCTTCAAGTCTCCCGCGAAGCGGCCCGCGTTCTAGGTTTTGAAGGGGCAGGGAAGGCCGAACTGACCTACCGTCCGGTCGGCAGCGCCGATGGAGTGCCGGTTACGCCGCGTTCCGAAGTTAAGGGCCCCGCCGTGTTCGCGATGGTGAAAGCGCCTCAGCCTGCGCCGGCGGACGAACTGCTCGGCGGAGACGAACTCGCCGGCGGCACCGAGCCGGCACCGGTCACCAAACAACGCGTCGCCGTCCAATGGCCCGAGCCGCCAGCCGATTGGGACGTGAGCCCCACCTCCAAGCCTGTGAAGGCCGCCGCATCGGGCACGCTCTTTGTCCAACTCGCGTCCTTCTCGGATATCGGCAATGCCGAAAGCCTCTACCGCGGCCTGAAGGGCGAGCTGCCGGTCCAGATCGTGCCGGCCCGGGTGAACGGCACAGACTATTTCCGCGTCCGCGTCGGACCGCTGGACAGCCGCGATGCGGCCAACGAACTCCGTGACCGCCTGAACGCAGAAGGCAAGGGCGACGGACGGGTAGTCACTGCGGAGTAGAATGCCCGCAGCCTGCCCATTGACGCTGACCACAAACCGGCCCTTTTTCCCGGATAATCGGGAAGAGGGGCCGTGTTGGCACGCGGCCCAGGCACAACAGGAGACGTAAGCTGTGAAATTCTGGCATGGGATCATTTCGGCTGTAGCAGCGATGGGCGTCGCAGCAGCGCTGCCGGCCTGGGCCCAGATGATCGATACGCCGGCAGAGTATGCCGTGATCATGGACCATGAAACGGGTCAGATCCTGTATTCGAAACGCGGCGAAGAGCCGATGACGCCGGCCTCGATGACCAAGATGATGACGGCCTTCGTCGTCTTCGAGCTCATCGAGCGGGGTGAAATCTCGCTCACCGACAAGTTCACCGTCAGCGAAGACGCCTGGCGGCGCGGCGGATTCCCTTCCGGCACATCGACCATGGGTCTGGTGCCGAAAGATACGCCGACCGTGGAAGAACTGCTGCACGGTGTGATCACCATGTCCGGCAACGATGCCTGCATCGTGCTGGCCGAAGGCATTTCGGGTTCGGAAGCGGCTTTCTCCGCGCGCATGACCGAAATTGCGCATGAACTTGGTCTCAAGTCCGTCAACTTCGTCAACGCGACTGGCCTCGAAGGCGAGGGACACGTGATATCGGCTGTTGATCTCGCGAAACTCGCGAAGATGACCATCGACAAGTACCCGCAATACTATGACTGGTACGCCCTTCCGTCCTACACTTGGCGCGAATACACTCAGGTCAACCGCAACCCCCTTCTGGAAGTCGCTGGCGCCGACGGCCTGAAAACCGGCCACCTCGAATCTTCCGGTTACGGACTGACCGCTTCTGCGGTGCGCGACGGTGTTCGCCGCACGATCGTTATCAACGGCCTGCCGACCATGGCCGCCCGCGCGCAGGAAGCCGAGCGCCTTATGCGCGTCGCGATCCAGAGCTTCGAACTGAAGACCATCGGGCCGGAAACCGTCACGCTTCCGGAAGTCAGCGTCTGGCTCGGCGAGCAGCGCACGGTGCCGGTCTCCCTGTCAGAGCCGGTGAAAGTCGTCGGTCACAAGGCCGCCTTCGCGAAAGCGAAGGCCGAACTCGTACTCGACAAGACGATCAAAGCGCCGGTCAAGAAGGGCGACGTCGTAGGCAAGTTTGTCGTGACGCTCGACGGGCAGGCGCCGGTGAGTGCACCGGTCATCGCCGAAGCCGACGTCAAGAAGCTAGGCTTTATCGGGCAGGCGCTTGAAGGCATCAGCACACTGATGAAGCAGGAAGACAGCAGCGAAAAGCCGGCCGAAGAGCTGAAGGGCGGGAATGAGTAATCCTGCCCGAGGCCGGTTCATCACACTGGAAGGCGGCGAGGGGACGGGGAAGTCCACCCTTCAGATCGCCCTCCGGGACCGGTTGGCAGAGCAAGGGGTTGATGCACTTCTGACGCGGGAGCCCGGCGGCACGCCGCGCGCCGAAGCCATCCGCGCGCTGGTATTGAACCCGCCCGGCGGCACGGCCTTTTCGCCGCTCGCCGAAACCTTGCTGATGAATGCCGCGCGCAGCGACCATCTCGACCAGCTGATCCGCCCGGCGCTTGCCGAAGGGCGTTGGGTGATCTGCGACCGGTTCAGCGATTCGACGCGCGTCTATCAGGGCGTCTCGGGCGAGGTTTCGCCTGACGTACTGCAGACCGTTGAAGCGCATGTCGTCGGCCGCACACGGCCGGACCTTACGCTCGTGCTCGATGCACCCGTCGCGCTGGCCCATGAACGCCGGGCCGCCCGCTCCGGTCTCAAGGACGTTTTCGAACAGCGCGACCTCGCCTTCCATCAGACCGTCCGTGACGCCTTCTCCCGGATTGCCAATAGCGAGCCGGATCGCTGCAAGCTGATCGATGCGAGCCGCTCGGCGGACGAAGTTGCCCAGACCGCCTGGAGCTTCGTGGCCCGCCTCCTCGCTTCAGCCGAGGCGCACGGATGAGTACGGGCTGGCCCCTCTTCGGCCACGGCCATGCCGAGAGGCTGTTCCTTGATGCGCATTCGCAAACGCGACTGCACCATGCCTGGCTGATCGAAGGCCCCGAAGGTATCGGCAAGTCCCGCTTCGCGAAGCGCCTCGCCGCCTACATGCTCGGCGCCCTCGGGCCCAAATCCACGCCGCTCGATGCAGACGCTACTGATCCGGTCTGGCGCGCCTGCGCGGCGCTCAGCCATCCGGACCTGCACTACGTGAAGCGCGAACTGAACGACAAGGGCAAGCTTACGCAGGATATCAGTGTCGACCAGATCCGCGCGCTGACCCAGTTCTTCACGATGAAGCCCGCGCTCGGCGGCTGGCGCATCGGCATCATCGACGCCATCGACGAGACCAACAAGAGCGGCGCCAACGCGCTGCTCAAAACTCTCGAAGAACCGCCGCCGAAATGCGTCCTGTTCCTTATCAATCACGGCCGCGAACCCTTGCTGCCGACGATCCGCTCGCGTTGCCGGTTACTGCGCCTGTCGGTTCTGTCGGATGAGGATTGCCAGCGCGCGCTTGAGGCCGCCGGCGCGCCGCAACAGGCGGGGAGGCTCGCGAAGGGCAGGCCGGGGAGGGGCATCCGCCTGTCGACGCAAACCGCCCTCGCCGCTTCGGATGCCGCCCGGGCCCTGCTCCGGTCGATGCCCAACATCCCCGACAAGCTGGCGATGTCCGCCCTCACCGCTGCCACCGCCGATGACGCGGCCCTCGAAGCTTTCCGCGCCGAGCTGTTCGACTGGCTGGCAGACCGCGCAGAGACCCATCCGGCGGCCGCGCGCCTGTGGCTGAAACAGGCACGGCTGCTCGGCGATGCCGAGACACTGAACATGGACAAGGCACAAGTCGCCGCAAAACTGGTAGCGGGCCTTTATGAAGCGGCGCAGGCCGTCTAGACGCTCCTCCCATGTTCGATACGCACGTAAATCTGCACGGCGAAGCCTTCGCCGAAGATCTCGAGGATGTGCTCGCCCGCGCCCGCAACGCCGGCGTGAAGCGCTTCTTGGCGATCTGCGACCGCTATGACAATTTCCCTTCGGTGCGCGCGATTGCCGAGGCGCATGCCGACATCTGGTGCTCTGTCGGCGTCCACCCGCACCATGCCAAGGACTTCACCGCGCTCACCGCTGAAACCCTGATTGCCGCAGCCGCCCATCCGAAAGTCGTGGCCATCGGCGAAACCGGGCTCGATTTCCATTATGGCTACAGCGCCGAAGCCGACCAGGTTCGCAGCCTGCGCGAGCACATCCAGGCGGCCCGCGTCAGCGGCTTGCCGCTCATCCTGCACACCCGCGAAGCCGACGCGCTGATGGCCGACATCCTCGAGGAAGAATTCGCGCGCGGCGCCTTTCGGCCGTTGCTCCATTGCTACACGGGCGGCGCAGATCTCTGCCAGCGTGCGCTCAAGCTAGGGTCATTCGTTTCGGTCTCCGGAATCCTGTCGTTCAAGAGCGCCAAGGATGTCCGCGCCGTCATCGCCGATGTGCCTCTGGACCGGATCATCCTCGAGACCGATTGCCCATATCTCGCGCCAATGCCGATGCGCGGGCGCCGCAACGAACCAGCCTACCTCGTACACGTCGCGGAAGCCCTCAGCGCGCTGATGGGCACGGATGTCGACACTGTGAAGCGCGTGACGACCGAGAACGCCGAGCGGCTGTTCTCCAAGGTCGCAGCCTGATGGCGCGTGCCCGAATCATCCTGCTCGGCACCGGCTCATCCGGCGGCGTCCCGCGCGTCGGCGGAGATTGGGGTGCGTGCGATCCTGCCGAGCCGAAGAATCGCCGCATGCGCTGCAGTGCGCTGGTCGAACGCTGGGGCGAGGCGGGCGAGATCACGCGCATCCTGATCGACACATCACCCGACCTGCGCGAGCAGCTTCTCGCCGCCGGCACCACGCATCTCGACGCTGTCGTCTATACGCACGATCATGCCGACCAGGCACACGGCATCGATGATGTCCGCGCGCTCGCCATCCGTCAGCGCGCCCAGATTCCGGTGTATTTCGATGCGGCAACGCGCGGCCGGCTGGAGCAGCGGTTCGACTATATCTTCCACGGCGCAGGCGGTTATCCGCCCATCCTCGCGCCGCAGCCGTCGCTGCAGCCGCTGCAGCCGATCTCGATCCCGGGCCGTGGCGGGCCTGTGGAATTCCTGCCGATCGACATGGAGCACGGCCGCATCCGCTGCCTGGGTTTCCGCATCGGTGACCTTGCATACTGCAATGATGTGAACGGCCTGCCGGACGAGACCAGGGCTGCGCTGAAAGGCCTGGACACGTTGATCATTGATGCGCTGCGCTACGCACCGCACCCGTCGCACGCCCACCTGGAGTTAACGCTGTCGTGGATAGCGGAGCTGAAACCGAAGCGCGCGGTGCTGACCAATCTGCACGTCGACCTGGACTACCAGACGCTGCTGCGCGAACTGCCAGCAGGCGTCGAACCAGCCTTCGACGGCATGGAGATCGCGTTCGAGTGCTAGGGGAGACGGCTGCGGGGGAGCGGCGGCGCGGCATGATTAGCCAGCCTGAGCACCAACCACACGGCCTGCCATCCCAGCTATATTCGTATTTCCCATAATATTGATTATGCGATCGATGGTAGTATCAAATCATAGTGCACTGAATCTGCTGGGATTCGCATCTGCTCGCCGACTGGCTGGTGCTTGCAAGCACCGCTGAGCAATACCTGCGTCGATCCTGCGGAGCATCTCCGCACGAGCTTCAGATTCAGCTTCCTTTAACTGTGGAAGCGATGCCCTTCCCCCGGTTTACTCCCACTCAATCGTACCGGGCGGTTTGGACGTGATGTCGTACACGACGCGGTTCACGCCCTTCACCTCGTTGATGATGCGTGTCGCCACGCGTCCGAGGAAGGCATGCTCGAACGGATAATAGTCAGCCGTCATGCCATCAACGCTCGTCACGGCGCGCAGCGCCAGCACGGCCTCATAGGTGCGCACATCGCCCATGACACCCACCGTGTTAACCGGCAGCAGCACACTGAAGGCCTGCCAGATATTGTCATAGAGGCCCGCCTTGCGGATCTCGTCGATGTAGATGGCGTCCGCCTTGCGCAGCGTATCGGCCTTCTCGCGCGTGATCTCGCCCGGTATGCGGATTGCCAGGCCGGGGCCCGGGAACGGATGGCGGCCAACAAACGCTTCCGGCAGCCCCAGTTCGCGGCCCAGCGCGCGCACTTCGTCCTTGAACAGCTCGCGCAGCGGCTCGACGAGCTTCATCTTCATGCGCGCCGGCAGGCCGCCGACATTGTGGTGGCTCTTGATGGTCATGCTCGGACCGCCGCTGACCGAGACACTTTCGATCACATCCGGATAGAGCGTGCCTTGCGCCAAGAAGTCCGCGCCGCCGATTTTCTTTGCTTCGGCATCGAACACGTCGATGAACAGTCCGCCGATGATCTTGCGCTTCTTTTCAGGGTCCGAGACCCCCGCCAGCTTACCCAGGAACAGCTCGGACGCATCCACGTGCACCAGCGGGATATTGTAGTGCTCGCGGAACAGGCCGACGACCTGCTCGCTTTCGCCGGCGCGCATCAGGCCGTGATCGACATAGACGCAGGTCAACTGATCGCCGATCGCCTCGTGGATCAGCACAGCGGCCACGGAGGAATCCACCCCGCCAGAGAGCCCGCAAATCACCCGGCCTTTGCCGACCTGCGCGCGTATCTTCGCGATGGCCTCAGCCTTGTAGGCGGCCATCGTCCAGTCGCCGGTGAAGCCCGCCACGCCATGAATGAAATTGCGCAGCAGCTTTGCGCCGTGCGTCGTGTGCACGACTTCGGGATGGAACTGCGTGCCGTAGAAGCGGCGCTTGGTATCTGCGATCACGGCGTAAGGCGCGCCGGGCGATTTCGCGATCACCGTGAAGCCCGGCGCCATCTCGGCGACGTGGTCGCCGTGGCTCATCCAGACCTGTTCTGCCTCGCCCTCGAACAGTCCGTCGAGGAACGGGTCAGCCTGCACACGCTCGATATAGGCCCGGCCAAACTCGCGGCTGGTGCCGCCTTCGATACGGCCGCCCAACTGGTGCATCATGACCTGCTGGCCGTAGCAGATACCAAGCACAGGAATGCCGGCCGCGAAGATCGCCGGGTCGGCCATCGGGGCACCCTCCCAGTACACGCTGGAAGGCCCGCCCGAGAGGATGATCGCCTGCGGTCCGTAAGCCTTCAGAAAAGCGGCATCGACCTTGTTGAACGGGTGAATTTCGCAATAGACGCTGCTTTCGCGCAGGCGCCGGGCGATGAGCTGTGTCACCTGGCTGCCGAAGTCGACGATCAGGGCGCGTTGGTGGCGTGTCTCGGTCATGCGGCGCAGTAGCCGAGACCGGAGGATTCGTCCAGACGGCTCCGGCTCGCCTTCAGGCGTTCGGCCAGCCCTTGGTCTGGCGGGCGCGGGTGCGACTGTCGACGATCAGTTCGATTGGCCTTTGAGCGGGCGCTTTGGCGCGCGCGGCGGGTTGTCCAGCATATGCCGGGCTCGGCATATTGAACGCCGGTTTCGGGCGTGGCGCCGCCTTTGGCTTTTCCGCAGTTTCGACGTGTGCGCCGTGCGCCGAGTAGATGCCGATCAGTTCCAGCAGCTTGCCGGGCTCGATGCCCACCACGGGCATGGACTGCGTACCGCCGGCTACGGCTCGGGAGAATTTGCC